>Ga0163159_1000021_pt1 | contig 282517 bp, 247 predicted proteins | sample BioMet9_FD_108702 | JGI IMG/M metagenome (GOLD analysis project Ga0163159, IMG submission 108702) | Microbial communities from bioreactor (seeded with sewage sludge) at Lawrence Berkeley National Lab, California, USA - Biofuel... | ecosystem: Engineered > Bioreactor > Anaerobic > Unclassified ... | reverse complement strand
GGGTCTGGAGGTCAACAAGAAGGGCGGCATCGTGGTGAATGAGGACGGCCTCACCTCCCGCGAGAGCGTCTATGCCGGCGGCGACGCCGTCACCGGCGCGGCCACCGTCATCCTGGCCATGGGCGCCGGCAAGACCGCCGCCAAGGCCATCGACGAGGCTCTCAGCAAGTAACCGATTTCCCGAAGCAATCTGACAAAAGGGAGCCGGCCCCGCGGGGCCGGCTCCCTTTTGTCCTGAAACGGAAATTTTTACTGCGGCAGGCTCTCCGCCCGCTGCTTCCGGATCGTCTGAAGTCCCGCGGTATACAGAGCCGTGTCCGTTCCGACCTGGAAGAAGCGAACGCCCATATCCGCCCAGCGGCGGCAGGCCGGGGCGCTCCCGCAGCTCATGCCCACATACTTGCCGTATCGGTCGGCGGCCTCGATGATGCGGCGGACGGCGGCAAGAAAGTCGGGGTGATCGGTCTGTCCGAAGATCCCCATGGACTGGGAGAGATCGTTGGGCCCGATGAGAAGCCCGTCGATGCCCGGCACCGCGGCAATCTCCTCCACGCGCTCCAGCCCCGCCGGAGACTCGATCTGGCAGATCAGCAGACCGGTCCGGTTGGCCGTCTCCATGTACTGGATTTTCTCCGCCAGCGTGGAAACGGCGTAGCGGGTGTGAGGCCGGGCCAGCGCGACGCCCCGCTCCCCCTCCGGCGCATACTTGGCCAGACGCACCAGCTCCTTTGCTTCCGCCGCCGAACGGACGTCAGGACAGATCAGGCCCTCGGCCCCCAGATCGAGGATGCGGCTGACCTCCGTTTTGTTGATCTCGGGCACACGGACGACGGCTGGCAGCCCCAAAAGCTGTGCATAGCCCAGCATGGCCTCCAGCCGCATGGGATCGGGACACTCCGACTCCGTGTCTATGAATACCCAGTCCAGTCCCGCGCCGGCGATCAGGCGGATGATCTCAGGAGAATCAAAAGCGGTCACCATGGTTCCGACGAGAACCTTCCCACTTTGCAGTTTTTCTTTCATACCCATCCTCCGGCGATGCGCCGGAGCTCCCTTCCTGCTGTATCGGCTCCGCACCCGGTCTGGGTATGAGCCGTTTTTATTTTATTCCGAATGGCCGCAAAACGCAAGAGCGCAGGGGCTTTGCCGCGCTGCGCAGGCCGTTTTTTCAAGCTCCGGCAAAGGCTCCCGGCGCCGAAGCGCCGGGAGCCTCGATGTCCGTCAGCGAGTCAGGTCCTCCGGGTAGACCCCCGCCTGATGCAGCGCCGCCAGTTCCCGCGCCACATGCTCCCGGTCCTCCCGATAGGTCATGCCGAACCAGCGGTCCGACGAGTGGAGAACGGAGACCCGCAGCGTCTCACGCTTCAGCAGATCGCCCACCATCACCGGCAGCAGGCACTCCGCGGTGATGTCCTCGCCTGCCTGCGTGCGGAGGAACCAGTCGAAATACTCCCGGAGCACCGGGAAAATACTGGGCCTGAAGCCCCAGAAATTCATGGAGACCGGGGATTCCCCGTCCAGAAGCTCCCCGTGGACAAGATCGCGAATGGTGCCATCGCTCTCCAGCTGAATCTTTTTCGTCTCCCGCACAGACCGGAGCTGGTCCCCCTCCACGGAACAGATTCCGCGGGACACCGCGCCGTGAAGGCTGACGGTGTTTTTCAGGCGGTAGCCCACCATGGTGGCCTCGCCGCTCTCCGGCAGCTCCAGCAGCCGGCGGTAGATGGTCCGATAGGCGTCCACGCCGTAATAGTCGTCTGCATTGATGACGCAGAACGGCTCGTGAACGGCGTCCGCCGCGCAGAGCAGGGCGTGAACTGTGCCGAAGGGCTTGGTGCGCTCCTCCGGAATGTGATAGAAGGCAGGCACCGATGCATAGTCCTGCAGAACGTACTCCACCTCCAGTGGGCTGCCGCCGGGGGTGAGCTTCTTCTCCAGATAATCGCCGCACAGCTTGCGCATCAGGGGCTCCATGCCCGGCTTGATGATAAAGACAATCTTATTGAAACCCGCGCGCAGGGCGTCGTATATGGAATACTCCATCAAAATCTCATGGTGGGGACCGATGCCGTCAACCTGCTTGTCTCCGCCGTAGCGGGAACCCATGCCTGCCGCCATGATGACCAGTGAAACTTTCATCTCAAACTCCTTATGTCCGCACAGCGCGGAGTAATTGCGTCTCGCTTTCGTCTTCTTAGAATACTCTTTTTCCCTCCCCATTGCAACCGGCGGCAATCGTTTGCGTTCCGGACTTGACAATTTTACCCTGCGGGCTATAATATGATAATGATTTTCATTTTCAATTTGAGGTGACATGATGCCCTATACAACCAAGCAGCGTCAGGCTGTGCTCTCCTGCCTGGAGGCCCGGAGGGACGAGATGATCTCCGTGAGCGAGCTGGCGGAGGATCTGCGCCGCGGCGGCAACCCGGTGGGCGTGGCCACCATCTACCGCCAGCTGACCAAGCTGGAGGAGGCGGGCCACATCCACAAGATCAACACCGAGGAGGGGGCCTTCTTCCAATACTGCGACCACGACCAGACGGACCGCAGCTGTTTTTTGCTGCGGTGCGAGGGCTGCGGGCGGATTTTGCATCTGGACTGCTCCCACCTGCGGCCTCTTTACGACCATCTGGAGCAGGAACACCACTTTCTGATCGACCCTCGGGAGACGGTTTTCACCGGGCTGTGCGACGTCTGCGCCGCCCGGCGCAGAGAGGAGGATTCCCATGGAGAGCAATGAGCTGATCGTCTGCCGGGACGTCTCCCTCGGATACGAGGGGCAGGCGATTCTGGAGCATCTGAATCTGACCGTCCGGAGCGGCGACTACCTGTGCATCGTGGGCGAGAACGGCTCCGGCAAATCCACTCTGCTCCGGGCGCTGCTGGGCCTGCTGTCCCCCATGTCCGGAGAGATCGTCCGCTCGCCGGAGCTGCGCAGAGGCGCCGTGGGCTACCTGCCCCAGCAGACCAAGGCGCAGCGGGACTTTCCCGCCACCGTATACGAGGTGGTCCTGTCCGGCTATCTCAACCAGCCGGGCATGCACTTCTTCTACACCGCCGCGCAGAAGTCCGGCGCCCTGATGAATCTGGGCAAGCTGGGCGTTCTGGAGCTGAAGGATCACTGCTACCGGGAGCTGTCCGGCGGCCAGCAGCAGCGGGTGCTGCTGGCGCGGGCGCTGTGCGCCGCGGGACAGCTGCTGATTCTGGACGAACCCATCACCGGCCTTGACCCCGCCGCGGCGCAGGATCTCTACAAGATTCTCTCCTATCTGAACCGACAGGAGGGCATGGCGGTGGTCATGGTCACCCACGACCTGAAGGCCGCCCTGCACAGCGCCCGCACGGTGCTGCACATCGGCCGCAGCTCCTGGTTCTGCGGCACCACGGAAAGCTATCTCCGCTCCCCGGAGGGCCGACGCTTCAGAGAGGGGGATCGCGCATGAGCCTGATGCAGATGTTTTCCTATCCCTTCATGCAGCGGGCGCTGGCCGCCGGAGCGCTGGTCTCCCTGTGCTGTGCGCTGCTGGGCGTCTCGCTGGTGCTGAAGCGATATTCCATGATCGGAGACGGCCTGAGCCACGTCTCCTTCGGCGCGCTGGCCGTGGCCGTGGCGCTGGGGCTGACGCCGCTGTATTTCTCCATCCCCGTGGTCATCATCGCCGCGTTTTTCCTGCTGCGGATGGCCAATCACCCCCGCTGGAACAACGACGCGGCCATCGCCGTCATGAGCGCCTCGGCGCTGGCCATCGGCATTCTGGTGATCTCCCTGACCACCGGCATGACCACCGACGTGGACAACTATATGTTCGGCAGCGTGCTGGCCATGACCTCCTCCGACGTGGTTCTCTCCGTGGGGCTCAGCGCCGCGGTGCTGACGCTGTTCATCCTTTTCTATCACCGGCTGTTCGCCGTCACCTTTGACGAGAGCTTTTCCCGCGCCACGGGACTGCGGGTGGACCTGTACAACACCCTCCTTTCCGTGCTGACGGCGCTGACCATCGTGCTGGGGATGCGGATGATGGGCGCCATGCTGATCTCCTCGCTGGTGATCTTCCCCGCCCTGACCGCCATGCGGCTGTTCAAAAGCTTCCGCTCCGTGGTTCTCTCCGCAGGCGTTTCCGCCGTGGCCTGCTTCGTGGTGGGACTCTCCGCCTCCTTCGCCCTTTCCACGCCCGTGGGCGCGTCGGTGGTGGTGGTGGATCTGGCCGTGTTCCTCCTCTCCTGCGCCATCTGCCGCCTCCGCGGAGCTAAGTGACAAAAACCGGGTGCTTTTTGCGAAAAAGTGCCCGGTTTTCCGTTTCTTTTTTCAGATTCCGCTTGCAATGCCGCCATGGGCGTGCTATAGTAGGTATGTTAGTAGAGTAGAGTATGTGGAGTGGACCAACGGTCCGCTTTTTTTCTTGCCCTTTTTCGATGGGCAAAAATTCCAAATCTTTCCTTGAAAGGAGAAATTCCTTGAAAAAAATCACCGAACTGGTCTCCGAGCTGGCCGCTCCGGCCGTGGCTGAGGCCGGCTGCACGCTCTGGGACGTGGAATACGTCCGCGAGGCCGGCACATGGTTCCTGCGGCTGTATATCGACAAGTCCGACGGCAACGTGGACGTGCTGGACTGCGAGCGGGTCTCCCGCGCCGTAGAGCCTCTTTTGGATGAGGCCGACCCCATTGAGGGAAGCTATACCTTTGAGGTCAGCTCCGCCGGCGCGGAGCGCGCGCTAAAGCGCCCCTCCGATTTTGCCCGGTTCCTGGGCAGCCCCGTGGCCGTGAAGCTCTATCGGGCCCGCGACGGCCGGAAGGAGTTTTCCGGCGTACTGAAAAGCCACGACGAGGCCAGCGGCGATACGGTGGTCACCGTGGGAAAAGAGGACATGACCTTCACCAAGAGTGAAACGGCCCTGATCCGTCTGCGGATCGAATTCTGAACCGTCAAACTGCGTTCCCCGGTCTGCCGGGGTGCGTTCCGTCAAAAAAGACGTATTATATAAGATAGGAGTATCGCAAATGAGAGGCAAAAAGCAAAAGGAACCTGCCGGCATGAACTGCGCGGAAATTTTTGCCGCCGTGGAGCTGCTGGAGCGGGAGCGCAATATCCCTCAGGCCTTCCTGATGGACAAGATCGTGCAGGCCCTGACCACCGCCTACAAGCGCGACCATGAGGACGTGGAGAACGTCATCGTGGACGTGGACGACGAGCACAAGGACCTGAAGATGTACGTCCAGAAGAACGTAGTGGCCGAGGAGGACTACGTCGATCCGGAAAACGAGATGTCGCTGGAGGAGGCCAAGGCTATCTCCGCCAAGTACGAGGTCGGCGACGTGGTGAACATCCCCGTGGACACCGTAGAGTTCGGCCGCATCGCCGCCGGCAACGGCAAGCAGGTCATCATTCAGGGCCTGCGGGAAGCTGAGCGCGGCATGATCTACGACGAATTCAACTCCAAGCAGCATGAGATTCTCACCGGCGTGGTCACCCGCGTGGACCCCCGCAACGGCAACGTCTCTCTGCGCATCGGCACCGGCGCCGAGTCCACCGAGGCCCTGCTGATGGCCGGCGAACAGGTCAAGGGCGAGGAGCTGACCGAGGGCATGCACGTCAAGGTTTACGTGGTGGAGGTCCGCCGCTCCACGAGAGGCCCGCAGGTGCTGATTTCCCGGACCCATCCCGGTCTGGTGAAGCGCCTGTTCGAGCTGGAGGTGCCCGAGATTTTCGACGGCATCGTGGAAGTCCGGGCCATCGCCCGGGAGGCCGGCAGCCGCACCAAGATGGCCGTCTGGTCCAACGATCCCAATGTGGATCCCATCGGCGCCTGCGTCGGCCCCAAGGGCCAGCGCGTGGACGCCATCGTGGAGGAGCTGCGGGGCGAGAAGATCGACATCATCAAATACAGCGAGGACCCGGCGCAGTTCATCGCCGCCGCTCTGGCTCCCGCCGACGTGGTGGATGTCTGGCTGGCAGACGAGGGCAAGGCCTGCCGCGTCATCGTTCCCGACGACCAGCTGTCTCTGGCCATCGGCAAGGAGGGCCAGAACGCCCGCCTCGCCGCCCGTCTTACCGGCTACAAAATCGACATCAAGCCGGAGAGCTACAAGGAGGAGGACGCGGACGGCGTCGCTCTGACCGAGGAGCGCCCCGCCGAGGGCGCGGACGGCGCCGCGGAAAGCTCCGGGACGCCCGCCCCGGCCGAGGAATAAGAATCTGAGGTGGCTGACAGATGCCGAAAATGAGAAAAATTCCCCAGCGGCAGTGTGTCGGCTGCCGGGAGATGAAGGATAAGAAGGAACTGATCCGGGTGGTCAAATCCCCGGAGGGAACCGTCTCGCTGGACTTCAGCGGCAAAAAGCCGGGACGGGGCGCCTACGTGTGCCGGGATGTGGCGTGTCTGAAAAAGGCGCGGAAGTCCCGCGCGCTGGAACGCGCCTTCGAGCTGACCATCCCGCCGGAGGTTTACGATTCGCTGGAACAGGAATTGGGAGGCGCGCATGAATCATAACATTCTCTCCATGCTGGGGCTTGCCCGGCGGGGCGCAATGCTGGCCGTCGGCGAGGAGCCGGTGGAGGCTGCCGCCCGGGCAAAAGACGCCCGCGTCCTGTTCGTTGCGGGCGACGCCGCCGGCAATACCGTTCGCCGGGTCCAGCACTTCGCGGAGGAGGGCTCCTGCCTCTGGCTGCAGGTTCCCTTCACCAAAACGGAGCTGGGACGGTGCGTTGGCCGCACCTCCTGCGCGGTGCTGGCGCTGACCGACATCGGCTTTGCCGCCGCCGTAGTCCGCCGGCTGGCGGACGAGGACCCCGCCGCCTTCGGCGAGGCCGCCGACAAGCTGGACGTCAAGGCCCGGCGCGCCGCGGAGCGCAAAAGCGAGCAATACGCCCACGAGCGGAATCTCCGCAGAGGCCTGCGGAAGCCCGCTCCGGAAACCATGACACATCCCGCGGAGCCGGCTGAAAAGCCTCTCGGCTCCGATGATCGGCCCCGCGCAGGCGGACGGCCCCAGTCCGGCGACCGGCCCCGCGCAGGCGGACGGCCCCAGTCCGGCGACCGGCCCCGCGCAGGCGGACGGCCTCAGTCCGGCGACCGGCCCCGCGCAGGCGGGCGGCCCCAGTCCGGCGACCGGCCCCGCGCAGGCGGGCGGCCCCAGTCCGGCGGCGCCGGCAGGCATTTCGGCCCGGATCACAGCGGACGCGCAAAATCCGCAACTCCCTATGCCCACAGCCATCCGGTGAAAAAGGGCAAGGGCTCCTTCCGGAAGAAGGAGGGCAGCTGAACATTTCCGCCGGCGCGGCGCCTGAGCGTCTCTCCGGCGTATCAGCAGAAGCTTTCCGGCCAAAGGGCCGGAGGGCAGGTTTTCCCGATGCAATGCACTATGGAGGTGGCTTTATTTGGGTATGGAAAAATACAGAGTTCATGAGGTGGCCAAGGATCTCAACGTCCCCACAAAGGACGTCGTGGAGATTCTGACAAAATATGCGACGGCCCCCAAAAATCATATGCAGGCCCTGACGGACAGCGAGCTGTCTCTGGTGTTTGAGTATCTGACTCAGCACCATCCCGTCTCCGGGATTCAGGTCATCTTTGCGGACACCTATCAGGATCGCAAGGCCGCGCCCGCGCAGCAGGCTCAGCCGGCGGCCCCTGCCCAGCAGGCGGCAGCCAGACCCGCGCAGCAGTCCGCGCCCCAGCAGGCGCCCTCTGCGCAGCAGGCAGCTTCTGCGGCTCCCGCCCAGCAGACGGCGGCTCAGCCGGCGGCACCCGGACAGCAGCGGCAGGAGTCCCGCCCCGCCGGACAGCAGCCGCAGTCCCGTGTCCCGGCCAAAAAGGTCGTGGACACCCGGCAGTCCACCAACGTCAATCTGGCCCGCTACGACGAGCGTCTGGAGCAGATGGCCCCGGACAAGGCCCGCCGGATGCAGCCCGCCCAGCAGGGCAAGCAGAAGATCCGCTCCAACAACAACCGCCGGCCCGGCGGCCCCATGACGTTCTCCAACAAGCGCCGTCAGGATGAGCAGGAGCGGATGCGCAAGCTGCAGCTGGAGATTGCCAAGAAAACCCCGCTGAAGGTCTCCATCCCCGATGAGATCAGCGTGGGCGAGCTGGCCTCCCGCATGAAAAAGACCGGCGCAGAGGTGGTCAAGGCCCTGATGAAAAACGGCATCATGGCCTCCCTGCCGGAGATGATTGATTACGACACCGCAGCGCTGATCGCTCTGGATCTGGGCTGCAAGGTCGAGCACGAGGTCACCGTGACCATCGAGGATCAGCTCATCGACGATCACAAGGACACGGAGGACGATCTGCAGCCCCGTCCCCCCGTGGTAGTGGTCATGGGCCACGTCGATCACGGCAAGACCAGCCTGCTGGACGCCATCCGCAACACCGACGTGGCAGCGGGCGAGGCCGGCGGCATCACCCAGCACATCGGCGCCTATCAGGTGCAGGTGGGCGGGCGGCCCATCACCTTCCTGGACACTCCGGGCCATGAGGCGTTCACCTCCATGCGCGCCCGCGGCGCCATGATTACGGACATCGCCATTCTGGTGGTGGCCGCCGAGGACGGCGTCATGCCCCAGACGGTGGAGTCCATCAACCACGCCAAGGCCGCCAACATCCCCATCATCGTGGCCATCAACAAGATCGACAAGCCGGACGCCAATCCGGAGCGCATCATGAAGCAGCTCACCGAATACGGTCTGGTGGCCGAGGAGTGGGGCGGCGAAACCATCTGCTGCCCCATCTCCGCCAAGAAGAACATCGGCATCGACAAGCTGCTGGAAATGGTGCTGCTGACCGCCGAGATGTCCGAGCTGAGGGCCAATCCCAACCGCGCCGGACAGGGCACCGTCATCGAGGCCCGGCTGGACAAGGGCCGCGGCCCCGTGGCCACGCTGCTGGTTCAGAACGGCACCCTGAAGCTGGGCGACATCATCATCGCCGGCACCGCTGTGGGCCGCGTGCGGACCATGTCCGACTACAAGGGCCGCCGTCTGGAGACCGCCGGCCCCTCCGTGCCCGTGGAGATCGCCGGTCTCAGCGAGGCTCCCTCCGCCGGCAGTCCCTTCTTCGCCGTGGCTGACGAGCGCATGGCCCGCGAGCTGGTGGATCAGCGCAAGGCCGAGGAGCGGGCAAAGGCCAGCGCTCCCGCCGCGCAGAAGGTCTCTCTGGAGAACCTGTTCGACCAGATTCAGGCCGGCGAGCGCAAGGAGCTGGCCCTGATTGTCAAGGCCGACGTGCAGGGCAGCGTGGAGGCCGTCAAGACCTCTCTGGAGAAGCTGTCCAACGAGGAAGTCAACGTCCGGGTCATCCACGGCGCCGTGGGTGCCGTCACCGAGTCCGACGTGATGCTGGCCGCCTCCTCCAACGCCATCATCGTGGGCTTCAACGTCCGTCCGGACGCCGCCGCCCGCGACATTGCCGCCCGCATGAACGTGGATATGCGGATGTACCGCGTCATCTACGACTGCATCGACGAGATCGAGTCCGCCATGAAGGGCATGCTGGCTCCCAAGTTCAAGGAAGTTCTGCTGGGCCACGCCGAGGTGCGCCAGACCTACAAGGTCTCCGGCATCGGCACCGTCGCCGGCTGCTACGTGCAGGACGGCAAGCTGGTCCGCGACTGTCAGGTCCGGATCGTCCGGGACGGCATCGTCATCCACGAGGGCGAGCTGGGCTCCCTGCAGCGGTTCAAGGACTCCGTCAAGGAGGTCGCCCAGCGTTACGAGTGCGGCCTGACCATTGACAAGTTCAACGATCTCAAGGAGGGCGACATTGTCGAAGCCTTCGCCATGGAGGAAATTCCCCAGTAATCGCCCGTTTTCACCGCAGGCGTTCCATTTTAACCTTGCAGGGGCGGCCTCAGAGGTCGCCCCTGTTTCCAGTAAGGAGGCTCATTTTATGGCAAGCAACCGTATCGGCAGAATCAACGAGGAGATTCAGCGGGAACTCTCCGATCAGTTTCGGCGTCTGAAGGATCCCCGCGTCTCCGGCACCGGCATGGTCTCCATCACCCGTGTGGACACCACCGGCGACCTGCGCTATTCCCGCGTCTATGTCAGCGTGCTGGACAAGTCTCAGGAGAAGGAGGTCCTGAAGGGACTCCGCTCCGCCTCGGGCTTCCTGCGCCGGGAACTGGGCTCCGCCCTGCAGCTGCGCTACACCCCCGAGCTGCAATTTATTGCCGACGACTCCATCGCCTACGGCGCCCACATTCTGGAGGTTCTCCGGGACGTGGAACGCCGGGACGAGGAGAAAAAGAAACCGGAGGAATGACCATGCTGCAAGTTTCCGAGGCCGCGGACCGGCTGCGGTCCTTCGACAACATTCTGATCCTTACCCACCTTCGTCCGGACGGCGATACGGTGGGCTGTGCCGCAGGCCTCTGCGCCGCGCTGCGCGCTCAGGGCAAAACCGCCTATCTCCTCCCGAATCCGGAGCTGACCCGCAATTCCGAGCCCTATTTCCGCCCGTATGAGGCGCCGGAGGGCTTCGCGCCAGACGCGGTGGTCTCCACCGACATGGCGGCGCTGAGCCTGCTGCCGGCAAACGCGCAGGCCTACGCCCAGCGCATCGATCTGGCCATCGACCACCACCCCTCCTTCGAGGGCTTCGGCCGGGAGTACATCGTCCGGCCCGATGCGGCGGCCTGCGGCGAGCTGATCTACGACATTGCCGCCGCGCTGGGCCCCATTACGGCGGAGATCGCTCTGCCGCTCTACGTGGCCGTCTCCACCGACACCGGCTGCTTTCAGTACTCCAATACCACCTCCCGGACCCATCAGGTGGCCGCCGCGCTGATGGCCACGGGCATCGACTACCGGACGGTCAACAAGGTTTTTTTCCGCACCAAGAGCCGCAAGCAGCTGGATCTGGAGGCGGATATGCTGAGCCACATGGAATTTTTCGACGCGGGCCGGGTGGTGATTCTCACCGTGCCGATCTCCCTGATGGAGCGTCTGCACGCCACGGAGAGCGACGCCGAGGACCTGTCCTCTCTGGGCGGCCAGATCGAGGACACGGACTGCGCCGTGACCATGCGGGAGCTGCGGCCTGACGTCTGGAAGATGTCTCTCCGCACGGGTCCCCGGGTCAACGCCACGGAGGTCTGCCGCCTGCTGGGCGGCGGCGGTCATGCCGCTGCCGCGGGCTGCACGGTGGACGCCGCTCTGCCGGATGCCAAGGCCATGATTCTGGACGCCATCGCCCGCATCGTGCCGGATTTCCGGCGCTGATCCCCACCCCGCAATAAGGAGCGTTTGTATGCCCAACGGAATCCTCATCATCGACAAGCCCGCCGGCTGGACCAGCATGGACGTCTGCGCAAAAATCCGCGGCATCCTGCATGAAAAGCGGGTGGGCCACGCGGGAACGCTGGACCCCATGGCCACCGGCGTTCTGCCTGTTTTCGTGGGAGCCGCCACCAAGGCGGTGAGCTTCGCCGAAACCGGCAGGAAAGAATACGCCGCCGGGCTGCGGCTGGGCCTGACCACCGACACGCAGGACACCTCCGGCACGGTTCTGGAGACCTGCCCCGTCGCGGTTGACCGCGCCGGCGTCGAGGCCGCGCTGATTCGCTTCACCGGGGACCTGCAGCAGATTCCCCCCATGTACTCCGCGGTGAAAATCAACGGGCAGAAGCTCTGCGATCTGGCCCGGAAGGGCCGCGAGGTGGAGCGCAGACCCCGTCCCGTCACCATTTACGAGCTGGAGCTGACGGGGCAGAGCGGCCCGGCGGACTACACGCTGCGCTGCGTCTGCTCCAAGGGCACGTATATCCGCACGCTCTGCCACGACATCGGCGAAGCTCTGGGCTGCGGCGGCGCCATGTCCTCCCTGCGCCGAACCATGGCGGCGGGCTTTTCCGCCGACCACTGCGTCACGCTGGAGGACGTGCAGCGGGACGGGGCCTCCCTCCTGCTGCCGCTGGACACGTTTTTTGCAGAGTATCCCGTTTACACCCTCCCCTCCGCCGGAGAGGAGCGGCACTGCCTGTGCGGGAATCCCCTCCGGGCGGACGGTCTGCCCGACGGCACCTACCGGGTTCACGGACAGGACGGGACGCTTCTCTGTCTGTCCGCCGCCAGGGGCGGCGTGCTGACCTCGATCAAAAATTTCTTTGGAGCATAAGGACTGATTTCATCCATGAAACAACGAGTGATCGCTCTGGGCTTTTTCGACGGCGTGCATCTGGGCCACGGGGCTCTGCTCCGCCGGACCGCCGAGGAGGCCAGGGCCCGTGGCTGCACCCCGGCGGTCTTTACCTTTGACCGCCCGCCCAAGGAGGTGGTCACAGGGATTCCCTGCCCCCTCATCAACTCCCCCGAGGACCGGAAGGACCTGATCCGCCGGCTGTATGGCATCCGCGATGTACTGATGGTCCCCTTCGATCAGGAGATGATGTCCACCCCGTGGGATAAGTTCGTCACCGATATTCTGATCAAGCGCTACCACGCCGTGCATCTGGTGGCGGGACACGACCACCATTTCGGGCACAAAAATCAGGGCTCCCCCGAGCTGCTGCAGGCCAAATGCGCTGAGCTGGGGCTGGGCTGCGACATCATTCCCAAGGTGGAGGTGGGCGGTATTCTGGTCAGCTCCACCTATATCCGGCGGCTGGTGGAGCTGGGTCAGGTGGAGCGGGCGGCCGAATTTCTCGGCCACCGCCACGTTCTCACCCAGACGGTCCGCCACGGCCGGCGCATCGGCCACACCATCGGACTGCCCACCATCAACCTGACGGCCCCGGCCCACGTGCTGGTCCCCAGCCACGGCGTCTATATCACCCGCGCCTTTCTGCCCGACGGATCCAGCCGGGCGGGCGTCACCAATGTGGGCACCCGGCCCACGGTAAACGCCGGAGCCGACGTGACGGTGGAGACGTATCTGCTGGACTACGAGGGCGACCTCTACGATCAGCCGGTGCGTCTGGAGTTCTGCTGCCGGCTGCGGGACGAGATTCGCTTCGACTCCCTGGAGGAGCTGAAGGAGCAAATCCGTCTGGACGCCGACAGCGCCAGAGACTATTTTTTTCAGCGGGGAGAGGCTCTCTGATCCGCAAAAGGCTCAGATCGCCGGCGCCTGCGGGGCAGGGATATCCGACTGGTTTTCCCGCCGATACGCGCGCAGGGAAAAATCGCTTTTGCAGAATGAGCGCTGCATGGTTTGCCTTCGGCGGACGGCCGGGACGCGGCACACAGTTTTCCGCCGGGCAGATCCGCCTGTTTTCAAGAAGCCAAAAAAGGAATGCCTTCCGGCATTCCTTTTTTCTGTTCCCGCATCACAGCAGCGCCGCCAGCAGCCATACCGCTCCGATGGCCGCGGCCCCCATCAGGCTGTAGAGAACCGGCGGCAGCTCCCGGAGCGCGCGGCTCAGGCCGCTGCCGCCTCCGGTGTAGCTACGGGCCACACGGCGGGCCTCCTCCACCAGTTCCCGTGCGGTAACGCCCTCGCCGGCCGCGTCGTTGCGCACAATAAAGATCGCCTGCTCAAAGTATCGCTGGTCCGGCGAGTCCACCACCACAACCCTTCTGGAAATTCCCTTGACCATCGTTGTCCACTCCCCTGCAATCAAATTACTGACTGCATTGTGTCTCGCGGATGTGAAAAATATACCGTTTTCTGACCGGTCAGACCGCTTTTTTCCCGTGGGGCTCCGACGGCAGAAACAAAACCTGCACGCCGCAGTCGTCCTTCTGATCGCCTCTGCGGACGGCCTCCTGCACCACCAGCGCCGCCAGCGTCTGGGGGTCCTCGCCCTCCCAGCCCGCCAGCAGGTTCTGCAGCCATTCGTCGTGGGCGGCGTCGGAGACGCCGTCACTGATCATCACCGCAAAGGAGCCGGGCTCCAGCGGGAACCGGGTCACATCGGGGGCGGCAGGCGATTCCCGCAGTCCCGCGGGCAGCGTCCCGCCCGTCACCCTGCGGACGTTCCCGCTTTTCTTGAGATACGTGGGCGCCGCGCCGTATTTGAACAGCGAGGCCTCGCCGCCGGCCAGATCGAGGCAAAGCAGATCGATGGTGGCAAAGCTGCCGGTCTCCTCACTGCGCAGAGCCAGCGCGGCGTTCAGGGTTTTCAGGGCCGCCTCCGGCTCAATGCCCGCCTCCAGAAACTGGCGCAGCAGGCGGTTGGTCATGGCGGATTCCCTTCGGGCCGCCTCGCCGCTGCCGCAGCCGTCGCTGAGCAGCAGGCAGAGCCTGCCGCCCTCCGTCTCAAAGGAGGCGACGCTGTCGCCGCAGACGTGCTCGCCCTCCTTGGGCCGCAGGGCCGCGCCGATGCGGTAGGGCCGCCGCAGCATTCCCGCTACGGCACGGGTCTCCCCCAGTCCCGCCGCCGTTGCGGACAGCAGCTCCCCCAGCTGGGCGTACTGCCCCCGCGCGCTGCGGCGGGTCTCCTCCAGTTCCCTGCGGTACTGTCTCCGCAGCAGAAACGCCGACAGTTCCCCGTTGACGGCAGTCAGGAATTCAGGCAGATGGATGCAGCGGTCGGAGAAGTGGCCGGGAAAATCCTTGGGCAGCGCCCGTCCCCGCTCCAGCAGAAAGGGCGTGGCATCGTTCAGGGCATTGAAGGTGGCGACGTATTCCTTTTTCCAGCAGAGGCCGCAAAGCGCGCAGTCCCGGCAGACCTTTTCCGCGGCCCGGTCAAATACGACGGCCGGATTTTCCTCCTGATTCCGGGCCACGCCCCTGCCCAGACTGTCGTAGAGATCGTGGAAGGCCGCCGCCGTCTTGGACAGCCGTTCCCGGAGCCCCTCCGCGGCAGCGGGCACCGGCAGCGGCTCCGGTCTCTGGAGGCGCTTGCCGCCGAAGGCTCTGCCGGGGATCAGCAGGAAAATCGCCGACGCGCACAGCGTCTCCGCCAGCAGCGATTCCCCCGCCGGATCCGTCATGGGCAGCAGCACCGCCGCAGCAGCGCACAGGCTCAGTCCCGCCGCGCCTATCCGGCGGTGTCCCGTCCGCGTGCCGGCCAAAAGCCCCGTCAGTCCCCACGCCGCGGAAAAGCAGAAGCTGCCGGTTCCGGCGCACAGGTCCATGAGCAGACCCGCGCCGAGGCCCGTCGCCGCTCCCGCGGCGAGGCCCCGCTGCCACGACGCCGCCAGCACCAGCACCAGAATCGCCGTGCGGCCCACGTCCACCGGCCCCACCGCCGCTCCGGTCAGGGATGAGAGCAGCGTCACCGCCAGAAACAGGACGGCTCCGCCCTCCGGATGCTCCCCCTCCGGCGACAGCAGCAGACCGTAGCCCCGGGCCGAAAGTCCCACCAGCACCCCGGCCGTCAGGCAGGGGAACACCTGCGCCATGGGATCCGCCGCCTGCAGCACATAAATACCCTTCACCGCCAGAAAAATTCCTCCGGAGCACAGGGCCGGAAACCACTTTTTCTCCGTGACCGCCAGTCCCCGCAGTGCTGTGGCGGCGGTGCAGATGAGGATGGCGGCGGCCAGATGAGGCAGCGCACTGCCGAAATCCAGAAACAGCGCCAACCCCACGCCGGTGCCCAGCAGCGCCGCGATGCCGTCACCTCCGGGGCCGGCCGCCGCCGTCCACCCCAGTGCAAACGGCGCGTAGCCGCCCGGCAGCTGAGGCGCCGTCAGCGCCGCAGCCAAAAAAAATCGGATGCCCCAGCCCAGCAGACGCATGGACTGATCCTGCGACAAGGCCGGATATGATTTTCGCAAGGCTTGTCCCCCCTCCCGTTTTTTCCACCATTTTACAGGCTTCCCCGGCAGAAAACCGTCGGGAAAAGAGAGGGCGCGAACTTTTTTTCGATGCAGAAGGAGGCTGCGAAGATTTCTTCGCAGCCTCCTTCTGTCCGCCGGAAAAGTTTTTTGACGGACGGCGCAATCCTCTGGAACTCCGCAGGCGGTTCCCGGAAGCCTGTGATTCGCAGGCGAAAGGCCGCCCCGTCCGGATTGCTTTCCCGGCGATCTCTCCTGCCCCCCCGGCTTTCCGGGATTTGGCGGAAAGTCAGGGAGACTGCGAAAAATCTTCGCAGTCCCCCTCTCGTGATCGCCGTATTGTATCTGTGATCGGCCGTGATCGCGGGTGATGCTTACACCCGGCGGATATAATCCGCCTTGCGGGGCTTTGCCGCCGGCGCAGGGCCGTCCGCGTATCCGAGGATGCAGTTGCCCACGCCGCGGTAGCAGTCGGGCAATCCCCACTTCTCCAGCAGCTCCTTGCCCTCCGGCTGGTCAAAGACCTCCCGTGCGCGGTTGATCCAACAGGAGCCCACGCCCAGCGACCACGCGGCGTTCATCAGATTGCCCATGACCAGCGAGCCGTCCTGCACCCAGTTGGCCTCCCGCGAATCGGCCAGCACCACGATCACGGTGGGCGCCCCGTAGAAGGGGTCGGCCTCCGGCTTGCCCCAGACGGCGGCGTTCTGGCGGGACAGGCGGGCAATGGTCTCCGGGTCCTGCACCACCACCATAACGGCGGTTTGCAGGCCCTTTCCGGAGGGCGCGTAAGTTCCGGCCTCCAGAATGGCATCCAGCTCCGCGGGCTTGATCTGTTCCTTCCGATAGCGCCGGATGCTCCGGCGCTCCTTGAGTACGTGCAGCGTTTCGTTCATCGGTGCGCTTCCTTTCCATGTGTTTTCCGGCCGGGCGGAAAGGCCCGGCGGCTCTCTGTCTCGATTGTATCACGATTCCCGCCGTTTTCCACAGGAGCGTGAAAACTTTTCCGGGGAGAGCAGATTTGGGGTTCCTCCGGAGGCGGAATATGGTAGAATGGTTTCATGGCGGCAGGCGTACAGGCCCTCCGCTCCGCCGGCCGGTCCGGCGGCCATTTCCGAAAGGAGTGATTTTCCATGCCGCAGCCTCTGTCCGACCGCACCGCCAGCTTCACCGATTCGGTGATCCGGCGGATGACCCGCGTCTCCCTGAAATACAACGCCGTGAATCTCAGTCAGGGCTTTCCCGACTTCGACCCGCCCAAGGCCATTCTGGATCGTCTCGCGGAGGTGGCCCACGAGGGGCCTCACCAATACTCCATCACGTGGGGCGCGCAGAATTTCCGGCAGGCACTGGCGGAGAAGCAGTCCCGCTGCATGGGCCGCCCCATCGACCCGGAGACGGAGATCGTGGCCACCTGCGGCTCCACCGAGGCCATGATGTGCGCCATGATGACGGTGGCCGATCCCGGCGACAGGGTCGTCGTCTTTTCGCCCTTCTATGAAAATTACGGGGCCGACGCCATTCTGGCGGGCGCCGAGCCCATCTATGTGCCGCTGCATCCCCCCGCCTTCACCTTCGACGTGGACGAGCTGGAGGACGCCTTCCGTCAGCACCCCAAGGCGCTGATCCTCTGCAATCCCTCCAACCCCTGCGGGCGGGTCTTTACCCGGGAGGAGCTGCTGACCATCGCGGAGCTGGCCACCCGGTACGACGTGTACGTCATCACGGACGAGGTGTACGAGCACATTGTCTACGCGCCCCATCACCACACCTATTTCGCCTCTCTGCCCGGTATGTGGGATCGCACGATCTCCTGTTCGTCCCTGTCCAAAACCTATTCCATCACCGGCTGGCGGCTGGGCTACATCATCGGTCCGGCGGACATCGTGGACCGGGCCAAAAAGGTTCACGACTTCCTGACCGTGGGCTGCGCCGCACCGCTGCAGGAGGCGGTGATCCCGGCCCTGCGCTTCGGGCAGGATTACTACGACGGCCTGCTGGCCACCTACACCCGCAAGCGGGACCTGTTCCTGCGGGGGCTGGACGATCTGCACATCGCCCACAACGATCCGGAGGGCGCCTACTACGTGCTGCTGGACATCAGCGAGTACGGCTACGACAGCGACCTGCAATTCTGCAAGAATCTGGCGCGGGAGGTGGGCGTGGGCGCCGTGCCCGGCTCCAGCTTCTTCCGGGAAAACGTGAACAACCTCATCCGGCTGCATTTTGCCAAGGACGACGACAAGCTGAACGAGGCGCTGAACCGGCTGGAAAAGATGCAGAAGCTGAAAAAATAAGAGCGCTGCCCGGTGTCCCCGCCTTTGGACGGGGACACTTTGTTTTGTGGAAAACCTGCCTGTTTTTGCCGCCAAATTGTATAAAACCCGCAGAACTCTTTTGTGAAAGTCTACAGACTTGTGCAAAATACAAAAAAACCTTTGCAATTTGCTTTTGGGTGAGATACGATATGGGCATGGAGCTGGAAACGTTTCCAGACAAGGTTCGTCACAAGTTTGTCTCTTGTGCCAACATTTTTACAGGAGGAAAAGAACATGAAAAAAAGATGGCTCGCTTTGGCCCTCGCATCTGCGATGACCGTTTCCCTGCTGGCCGGATGCGGCAGCAGCGGCAGCGGCAACACCTCCGCGGCGGCCTCCGGCAGCAGCACCGCCGCCGGCAAGGTCTACTACCTGAACTTCAAACCCGAGCAGGATCAGCAGTGGCAGGATCTGGCCAAGAAGTACACCGACGAGACCGGCGTGCCCGTCACCGTGGTCACCGCCGCACAGGGCGAGTATGAGAACACCCTGACCGCCGAGATCGCCAAGACCGACGCCCCCACTCTGTTCCAGGTCAACGGCCCCGTGGGTCTGAAGAACTGGCAGGACTACTGCTATGATCTGTCCGACTCCGATCTGTACAAGCAGCTCACCTCCGACAGCTTCGCCCTGAAGGGCGACGACGGCGCCGTGTACGGCATCGCCTACGTCATCGAGACCTACGGCATCATCTACAACAAGGCTCTGCTGCAGAAGGCCGGCTACACGCAGGACGACATCACCAACTTCGCCTCTCTGAAGAAGGTGGCCGACGATATTCAGGCCCGCAAGGATGAGCTGGGCATCAAGGGCGCCTTCACCTCTGCCGGCATGGATTCCTCCTCCGACTGGAGATTCAAGACCCATCTGGCCAATCTGCCCATCTACTATGAGTACAAGGCCGACGGCATCTCCTCCACCGACGCCATCAAGGGCACCTATCTGGACAACTACAAGCAGATCTGGGATCTGTATCTGACCGATTCCACCTGCGCTCCCACCGAAATCTCCGCCAAGACCGGCGACGACGCCGCCAACGAGTTCGCCAACAGCGAGGCCGTGTTCTATCAGAACGGCACCTGGGCGTATGACCAGATCAAGGGTCTGGGCGACGACAACCTCGGCATGCTGCCCATCTACATCGGCGTCTCCGGCGAGGAGAATCAGGGCCTGTGCACCGGCTCCGAGAACTACTGGTGCGTGAACAAGAACTCCTCCGAAGAGGACATTCAGGCCACCATGGACTTCCTGAACTGGGTCGTGACCTCCGACGAGGGCACCACCGCTCTGGCCAACGACATGGGCTTTGTCTGTCCGTTCAAGGATGCCAAGGAAACCGCAAACCCGCTGGTCGCCATTGCCAACCAGTATGTTGCTGACGGCAAGACCCCCGTTGACTGGTGCTTCTCCACCATGCCTTCCGAGGAGTGGAAGAACGGCGTCGGCTCTGCTCTGACTGCCTATGCCGGCGGCACCGGCACCTGGGACGGCGTCAAGACCGCCTTCGTGGACGGCTGGGCCTCCGAGTACGCTGCCAACAACGGCTGATCGTATGATCCCATGGATGGGGGAGCGGTTCGCTCCCCCATCTTTACTAAGACCTCTTTTTCCGCCCTCTCGCGCTGCCCGTTCGGCGCAGCCTATCACTCCAGTGAATTAAGGGGAGCTTCACTATGGAAAAAGCATTAAAAAAATATTTTCCCGTTTTTGTGCTGCCGACGCTGGCAGCGTTCATCATCGGCTTTGTCGTGCCCTTTGGCGAGGGATTTTATCTGTCCTTCTGCAAATTTATCACCGTAAAAAATGCCACGTGGGTGGGCTTTTCCAACTATGTCAAGGCGTTTCATGACGCCTCCTTCGGCCACGCCTTCTGGTTTACCGTTGCCTTTGCCGTCGTCTCCACCATTCTCATCAACGTGCTGGCGTTTATGATCGCGCTGGTGCTGACGCGGGAGATCAAGGGCACCAATATTTTCCGCACCGTGTTTTTTATGCCCAACCTCATCGGCGGCATCGTGCTGGGCTATATCTGGCAGATCCTCATCAACTCCCTGCTGAGCAAGCTGGCCCAGCCGCTGCTGGCGCTGAACACCACCGCCGGCTACTGGGGCCTGATCGTCCTGATGTGCTGGCAGCAGATCGGCTACATGATGATCATTTACATCGCGGGACTGCAGAACGTTCCTCCCGAGCTGCTGGAGGCCGCCGAGATCGACGGCGCCACCTCCCGCCAGTCCCTCTGGAAGATCAAGGTCCCCATGGTCATGCCCTCCATCACCATCTGTTTGTTCCTGACCATCACCAACTCCTTCAAGCTGTTCGACCAGAACCTCTCCCTGACCGGAGGCGAACCCGCTCACGCCTCTGAAATGCTGGCGCTGAACATCTACAACACCTTCTACGGCCGCTCCGGCGCCCAGTGGCGCGGCATCGGTCAGGCCAAGGCCGTCATCTTCTTCGTCCTGGTCGTGGCCATCGGTCTGATTCAGCTTCGCTCCACCCGTGAAAAGGAGGTACAGCAATAATGAACGCAGCCAAAAAGAGAACGCCCGGTCTGGGCTGGACCATCGTTTTGTCCGTGGTTTCGGCGCTGTACATGTACCCCATCATCATGGTGCTGCTGAACTCCTTCAAGGTGGAGAGCGCCATCTCCACCGCCTCCACCTTCCAGCTGCCCACGGCGGAGACCTTCGCCGGTCTGAGCAACTACGTCAACGCCATCGCCTCCAAGGGCTTTTTGCAGAGCCTCGGCTACAGCCTCTTCATCACGCTGTCCTCCGTGGCGCTGATTCTGCTGTGCTGCTCCATGTGCGCGTGGTACATCACCCGGGTCCACAACCTGCTCTCCCGGCTCATGTACCTGATGTGCGTGTTTTCCATGGTGGTTCCCTTCCAGATGGTCATGTTCACTCTCTCGCAGACCGCCGACCAGCTGAAGCTGAACACCCCCTGGAACATCTGCATCATCTATCTGGGCTTCGGCGCCGGACTGGCCGTGTTCATGTTCTCCGGCTTCATGAAGTCCATTCCTCTGGAGATTGAGGAGGCCGCCCTCATCGACGGCTGCAGCCCCATCCAGACCTATTTTCACGTGGTATTCCCGATTCTGAAGCCCACCATGATCTCCGTCGGCATTCTGGAAACCATGTGGGTGTGGAACGATTACCTGCTGCCCACGCTGGTTCTGAACATCAAGAAATACAAAACCATTCCCATGCTGATCCAGTATTTCCGCGGCAGCTTCGGCCGTGTGGAAATGGGCCCCATGATGGCCTGCATCATTCTGACCGTTCTGCCCATCATCGTGGTCTATCTGCTGGGTCAGAAGCACATCATCAAGGGCGTCGTCGCCGGCGCCGTCAAGGGATAACACGGCGCGGGCCGCCCCCACTTCCGCCAGCAAAGGAGAGACTGCCTATGACCATCAAGGATATTGCCAGGGAGTCCGGCTATGCGGTGGGCACGGTGTCCCGGGTGCTCAACGATCACCCCGACGTCAGCCCCGAGGCCAGAAGAAAAATTCTGGCCGTGGTGGAGGCGCGGCATTTTACCCCCAACAGCAACGCCAAGCATCTCAAGCAGCAGGCCAGCAGCGGCGTGTCGATCATCGTCAAGGGCACGCGGAACATGCTGTTCGCCGGCATTCTGGAGCTGCTGCAGTCGGAACTGCGCCAGCGGGGCTACCCCGCGTTCGTCACCTACATCGACGAGGAGGACAACGAGGTGCAGCAGGCCCGGCTTCTCTGCCGGGAGCGAAAGCCGCTGGGAATCCTGTTTCTGGGCAGCTATCTGCCCTACTTTTCAGAGGGCTTTGAGCAGCGCATCTCCGTCCCCTGCGTCCTTGTGACCAACAGCGCCCGCGAGCTGAAGTACCGCAACCTCTCCAGCGTGTCCACCGACGACGTGGCCGCCGCGGAATACTGCATCCGCTATCTGGCGGGGCGGGGCCACCGCAGCATCGGCATTCTGGGCGGCATCTCCTGCGGATCGGACGCCTCCAGCGCCCGTCTGCTGGGCTGCCGGCGGGGCTTCACCGCCGCCTGCCTGCCCTTTGACCAGTCCCGGCAGTACCAGAGCGCCCGCTTCTCCATGGACAGCGGCTACGCCGCCATGGGCAAGCTGCTGGCTGCCATGCCCGAGATGACGGCGGTGTTCGCCTTCTCCGACGCCATGGCGCTGGGCGCCCTGCGGGCTCTCCGGGATCGCGGCAAGCGCGTTCCGCAGGACATCTCCATCATCGGCTTCGACGGCATCGAACTGGGCCGTTATGCCATTCCCAGCCTCACCACCATCAAACAGGACGACCGGGCGCTGGCCAAGCGCGGCGCCGATATCCTGCTGGATCAGATCGCAAACCCGGAGGCTTGCGCGGTTCACGAGACCGTGGCCTTCCGGCTGATGGACGGCGAGAGCGTACAAGATTTGGAAAAGAAGTGATTCAATGACCAGACGCAGCGGCGTCCTCATGCACATATCCTCCCTTCCCTCCCCCTACGGCATCGGAACCATGGGCGCGGAGGCCTTCGCCTTCGCGGAATTTCTGCGGGACGCGGGCCAGTCTGTTTGGCAGCTGCTGCCCATCTGTCCCACCAGCTTCGGCGATTCCCCCTACCAGTCCTTCTCCTCCTTTGCCGGAAATCCCTATTTCATTGATCTGGATCTGCTGGCTGAGGACGGGCTGCTGGAGCCGGAGGAGTACCGGTCCCTGTGCTGGGGAACCAACCCCGCAGACATCGACTACAGCCTGCTCTACCGCACCCGCTATCCCGTCCTGCGCCGGGCCGCCCGGCGGCTTCTGTCCGCCAAACCCGCGGATTACGACGATTTCTGCGCCTCCAACCGCGGCTGGCTGGAGGATTACGCCGTGTTCATGGCCCTGAAGGACGCCAACGGCGGCCGCTCCTGGCAGGAGTGGCCCGCGCCGCTCCGCCGGAGAGATCCGGACGCGCTGGATCGTTTCCGCCGGGAGCATCAGGCGGAGCTGGACTTCTGGCAGGCCGTGCAGTATCTTTTCTTCCGCCAGTGGCGCCGTCTGAAGGCCCACGTCAACGGGCTGGGCATCTCCCTGATCGGCGATCTGCCCATCTACGTGGCCGAGGACAGCGCCGAGGTCTGGGCCCATCCCGCGGAATTTCAGCTGGACGAGGATCTGCGGCCCATCGAGGTGGCCGGCTGCCCGCCGGACGGCTTCTCCGCCGACGGCCAGCTGTGGGGCAATCCCCTGTTCGACTGGGACCGCATGGAGCAGGACGGCTTCGCATGGTGGCGAAGCCGTGTAGCCTATCAGAAATCCATTTTCGATATTCTGCGCATCGACCATTTCCGGGGTCTGGCCGCATACTACGCCATCCCCAGCGGCGATTCCACCGCCCGGAACGGGCGCTGGCGCAAGGGCCCCGGCATGAAGCTGCTGCAGGCCCTGCGGGACGGGACCGGGCTGGACCACGTCATCGCCGAGGACCTTGGCTTTCTGGACGCGGACGTCCGGGCGCTGCTGCGGGATTCCGGACTTCCGGGCATGAAGGTGCTTCAGTTCGCCTTTGACAGCCGCGAGAGCGGGGATTACCTGCCTCACAACTATGACCGGCACTGCGTGGTCTACACCGGCACCCACGACAACGACACCGCGCAGGGCTGGATGGAGCACGCTCCCCGGGCCGACGTGGCCAAGGCCGTCGAGTACCTCCGCCTCTCGCAGGAGGAGGGCATGAACTGGGGCCTGATGCGGGGCGCGTGGAGCAGCGTGGGCGATCTGGCCGTGGTTCAGATGCAGGACCTGCTGGGTCTGGACGGCACCGCCCGCATGAACACTCCCTCCACCGTGGGGACGAACTGGCGGTGGCGCATGCTGCCGGGCGGAACCACTCCCGCGCTGGCGGCCAGACTCCGCCACCAGATGGAGCTGTACCAGCGCCTTCCCAGATCATAATAAATGCCTCCGCGTCTTTTGTCAGACGCGGAGGCATTTTTTAATCCAGATAATTCCCCACCTGATAGCTGTTGTACTGCCGCTTCAGCCGGATTTCGATGGCGCCGTCCGGGAGCGTGCGCTCCTCCAGCACCTTGTAGGCAGTGCGGCTGCGATCCAGCTGCTGCAGATAGTGGTCGTACTCCGCCCGCATCAGCGCGGCGGCCTCCTCCCTCGGCATATCCTCTTTCGCCAGAAAATGAATCGTCTGCTCCAGACAAGCGGATTGGATGCGTTTCATGTAACTGCCTCCTTCTCTGAATGTGTATATTTTATCAACATTTTTCAGAAAAAGTAAGCAGTTTTTTATGAATCCATTATTTTTTGTGCAGTTTGCGCATGGAATGTCCGGCGGCGGACGGGCATTTTTCAGTGCACCTGCTCTTCCGCCTTTTCCCGCATCAGGCGGATTTCGCGGGCATAGCCCTCCGGCTCATTGGGCGTTTCAAGACAGAAGGGCAGTTCCCGCAGCGCCGGATGGCGCACCACCCGCGCCAGCGCCTCCAGCCCGATACAGCCCTCTCCGATCCGCTCGTGACGGTCCTTGCGGCTGCCCGGCGGATTTTTGCTGTCGTTCAGGTGAACGGCCCGCAGGCGATCCAGCCCCACCACCCGGTCGAACTCCGTCAGCACGCCGTCCAGATCGCCGATGAGGTCGTAGCCGGCATCGGAGACGTGGCAGGTATCCAGACAGACGCCCATATGGTCGGAAAGCTCCACCCGATCCAGAATCTCCCGCAGCTCCTCAAAGCGGCCGCCCACCTCGCTGCCTTTGCCGGACATGGTCTCCAGCAGAACCGTGGTGGACTGCTCCGGCGTCAGAATCCGGTTCAGCGCGTCCGCGATTTCGGCGATGCCGCGCTCCGTCCCCTGCCCCACATGGCTGCCGGGGTGGAAATTATAGTATTGCCCCGGCACGTATTCCATGCGCCGCAGATCGTCGGTCATGGTCTCGCGGGCGAAGGTCCGGGTGTCCTCCGACGCGGAGCAGGGATTCAGCGTATAGGGCGCGTGGGCAATGAGCCGGGCGAAGCCGTGCTCCTGCAGCAGGGCGCACAGCGCCGCGGCGTCCGCCGGGTCCAGCTCCTTGGCCTTGCTGCCCCGCGGGTTGCGGGTGAAAAACTGAAAGGTGTCCGCCCCCAGCCGCAGCGCCTCCTGACCCATGGCCAGAAAGCCGCCGGACGAGGACAGGTGGCAGCCGATATGCAGCATATTTGCTCTCCTTTGCAGGGCGGCCCTCAGGCCGCCGGTCTTGCCGTCAGTGTATCACGGCGCCGGAGGTTTGGCAACCGGCGCAGTCTTTTCCGTATATTTATAAAATTTTTGTTAGGTTTACTAATTTTTTGTTTGTATTCGCGGTTTTTCTGTGCTATGATGGAGAAAATAACCGGTCGGTTCTCAGACAGAAAGGGGCGTTTTTATGAATCGCAGCCCGCATTCCTCCGATCTTCTGTTCCAGTGGAAGGGTACGCCGCCCATGGGTACCTCCGTTTCTCTGGCTCTGCAGCATCTGGTGGCCATGATTATCGGCTGCGTCACCCCCGCCATCATCATCTCCAACGTAGCCGGGCTGCCCATGGAGCAGAGAATCCTGCTGATTCAGGCCTCGCTGGTGGTCTCCGCCGTCTCCACCTTCTTTCAGCTCTATCCCGTGGGCAGCCGTTTCGGCGCGGGCCTTCCCGTGATTCTGGGCACCAGCTTCGCCTATCTGCCCAGTATGCAGGCCATCGCCGGAGAGGGCGGCGGCATTGCCTCCATCGCCGGCGCGCTGATCGTGGGCGGCGCCGTGGCGGTGATCGTGGGGCTCGCCGTCCGGAAGATCCGCAGGCTGTTTCCGCCGGTGATCACCGGCACGGTGGTATTCACCATCGGCCTGTCCCTGTACCCCACCGCCATCAACTACATGGCCGGCGGCACCGCCAACACCTATGAGCTGGTGGTAGAGACCAAGGGCCTCACCTCCGCGCTGGTGTACGGCTCGTGGCAGAACTGGCTGGTGGCTGCCGTCACGCTGGTGGCGGTGATGCTGTTCAACAATCACGGCAAAGGGGTGTGCCGGCTGGCCTCCATCCTGCTGGGGATGCTCTGCGGCTACGCCGTGGCCATGGCCTTCGGCATGGTGGACTTCTCCGAGATCGGCAGCGCCTCCTGGTTCTCGCTGCCCAAATTTATGCCCTTCGGCGTGAAATTCGAGCCGTCGGCCTGCATTGCCATCGGCCTGCTGTTCGCCATCAACTCCATTCAGGCCATCGGCGACTTCACCGCCACCACCGTAGGCGGCTTCAACCGGGAACCCACCGACCGGGAGCTGCAGGGCGGCATCATCGCCTACGGCGCCACGAATATGCTGGCCGCCCTGTTCGGCGGCCTGCCCACCGCCACCTACTCTCAGAACGTGGGCATCGTGACCACCAACAAGGTTGTCAACCGGACGGTCTTTACCCTGACGGGGGCCTTCCTGCTGGCGGCGGGCGTGTGCCCGAAATTTGCCGCGGTGCTGACCACCATTCCCCAGTGCGTGCTGGGCGGCGCCACCATCACGGTGTTCTCCACCATCGCCATGACGGGCATGAAGCTCATCACCTCGCAGGACCTGACGGCGCGGAACACCACCATCGTCGGCCTGTCGGCGGCGCTGGGCGTGGGCATCGCGCAGGCGTCCTCCTCCCTGAGCCAGTTCCCCGCCAGCTTCACCATGATCTTCGGCAAGTCCCCGGTGGTCATCGCCACGCTGATGGCCGTGCTGCTGAACGTCATTCTCCCCAAGGAGCCGAAGGGAACCTGAGGCAGCTCTCCGCCAATAAAGCGGGGCAGGAATAAACTTCCTGCCCCGCTGCTGTTTATGCCGTCAATAGGCGCTGATGTCCAGCGTGTCGTCGTCCCCGCTCTTTTCGATGGAGCGCAGTTCCATATAGAACTTCAGCTCCGGGCCGACCTCCACCAGCACGCGATCTCCAACGCGGTGGCCGAGGATGGCCTTCCCCACGGGCGATTCCTTGCTGATGAGCCCCTTCAGCGCGTCCTGCCGCAGCGTGGTGACCACGCGGATGGTCTGGGTCTTGCCCAGCTTCTCGTTGTAGACCTCCAGCCGGTCGAACAGGCCAGCCGTCTCCGCGCCGGAGTCCGCGGAGATCACCCGCGCGGTGCGGATCATCCCCTCCAGATAGCGGATACGGCTGTCGTTGCGGTTCTTGTCGCGCTTGGCGCACTTATATTCGAAATTCTCGCTGAGATCGCCGAAGCCGCGGGCAGTCTGCACATCCTCGATGAGCTTGGGCCGCAGCACCTGCGTGCGGTAGGCAATCTCCTCCTTCATCTTGCGGATGTCCACCTCGGTGAGTTCGTCGTGCATGATTACACCCCGAACATCCGATCCCGCCGGAGCATTCCGCTGTTCTGCAGTTCGTCCACCAGATCACTCTCGAACTCGACGTTGAACGGCAGGATGATATACGTGTCGGAGGAGACGCGGGATATGGTGGCGTCCAGTCCGTAGGCGACGCCGGACAGCACGTCCAGCATCCGGCGGGACAGCTCCCGGTCGGTATTCTCCACGTTCAGGATCACCGTCAGGGCGTTCTTGAGGTTTTCCGCGACGGCGGGCAGGTCGCTCAGCGCCTTCGGCTGCACCAGTACCACCCGCAGCCGGGCCGTGGCACGGATGCTGACCTCCTTGCGAGGCTCCCGTTCCCGCTGGGGGAAGGTCTGCCGGGGCTGGTCGGCCCAGGCGGAGGTCATGTCCTCATCCTCGTCGTCTGCTTCCTCCGGGCGCATCCAGCGCACCAGATTATCCACAATATTCATCGAATCGCTCCTATCCTTCAGGTTACATAACGCTTTTATCAGTATAGCACACCTGACGGATTCGTAAAGAGTAAAATTGCGACGAATTTTCGAAAATCGGAATTTTTTTGTCTGTGAACCCGCTCAGCGGTCCCAGAGAACCACTTTTTTCTGCCGCCGGGTCTCGTTCAGGTCGATGATCCGCTGGTTGGAGCTGCCCCGGAACCGCAGGGAAATGTCGTGGAGGGCCTCCACATACCGCCCGTCCACCAGCACGTCCAGCAGCGAGAGCATCTCGTCCGTGGTCTCGCAGCGGGGATGGGAACCATCCCGCAGCAGCTCCTCGTAGGTGAAGCCGGTAAAGCTCCAGATGGTTTTTCCGGGCAGCTCCCGCCGCACCCGGCGGAGAAAGGGAACCAGCGCCCGCTGGTTTTCCGGCTCGAAGGGCTCTCCGCCCAGCAGCGTGAGGCCGTTGATATGATCCGGGCGCAGCAGGGTCAGCAGCCGGTTCTCGGTTTCGGCGGTAAAGGGCTGCCCGTAGTCGAAGGCCCACGTCTGGGGCTGAAAGCAATGCTCGCAGTGGTTGGTGCAGCCGGAGACGAACAGGCTGATGCGGACGCCCTCGCCGTTGGCGATGTCGCAGTTTTTGATCTCGCCGTAATACATGGAATACCTCCCCCGGAAAACGCGGCCCCCGCCGTCAGGCGGGAGCCGCTGATTTTTATGAAGCGCAGGCGCTTACAGATGCAGCACGCGATCCCGGATTTCCTGGGTGCGGCCCTGATTCCAGAACTGGGTGCCGATGTAGCCGCAGGTGCGCCGGGCGACGTTCATCTTGTTCTGATCGGTATTGCCGCACTTGGGGCATTTCCAGATCAGCTTGCCGTCCTCCTCGACGATCTTGATCTCGCCGTCCCAGCCGCAGACCTGGCAATAGTCGGACTTGGTGTTGAGCTCGGCGTACATGATGTTGTCGTAGATAAACTTCATGACCTGCAGCACGGCCTCCAGATTGTGCTGCATATCGGGCACCTCCACGTAGCTGATGGCGCCGCCGGTGGACAGGTGCTGGAACTTGGCCTCGAAGGCCAGCTTGTCGAAGGCGTTGATCTCCTCGGAGACGTGGACGTGGTAGCTGTTGGTGATATAGCCCTTGTCGGTGATGCCGGGGATGACGCCGAACCGGCGCTGGAGGCACTTGGCGAACTTGTAGGTGGTGGACTCCAGCGGCGTGCCGTAGATGCCGAAGCCGATGCCGGTCTCAGCCTTCCACTTGGAGCAGGCGTCGTTCATGTGCTCCATGACCCGCAGGGCGAAGGGAGTGGCCTCGGGGTCGGTGTGGGATTTTCCGGTCATGTATTTCACGCACTCGTACAGGCCGGCGTAGCCCAGAGAGATGGTGGAGTAGCCGCCCACCAGCAGCTTGTCGATGGTCTCGCCCTTTTTCAGCCGGGCGCAGGCGCCGTACTGCCACAGGATGGGCGCCACGTCGCTGAGGGTGCCCTTGAGGCGGTTGTGACGGCACATGAGGGCGCGGTAGCACAGCTGCAGCCGCTCGTCGAAAATCTGCCAGAACTTGTCCATATCGCCGCCGGAGGACAGGGCCACGTCGGGCAGGTTCAGGGTGACGACGCCCTGATTGAACCGGCCGTAGAACTTGTAGTTCCCGTTCTCGTCCTTCCACGGGGAGAGGTTGGAGCGGCAGCCCATGACGGGGAAGCAGTTGCCCTCCTTGTACTCCTTCATCTTCTTCTCGGAGATATAGTCGGGCACCATGCGCTTGGCGGTGCATTTGGCGGCCAGTCTGGTGAGATAGTAATAGGGGGCGTCCTCGCGGATATTGTCCTCCTCCAGCACGTAGATGAGCTTGGGGAAGGCGGGGGTGACCCAGACGCCGTCCTCGTTCTTGACGCCCTGATAGCGCTGCTCCAGCGTCTCGCGGATGATGAGGGCAAGGTCGTCCTTCTCCTGCTGGTTCTTGGCCTCGTTGAGATACATGAACACGGTGACGAAGGGGGCCTGTCCGTTGGTGGTCAGCAGGGTCAGGACCTGATACTGAATGGTCTGGACGCCGCGGCGGACCTCGTCGGTCAGGCGGTCCTCCACCAGCTTGTCCAGCTGCTGGGGAGAGGGCTGCGCGCCGATGGTGTCCATTTCCCGCTGGACGATTTTGCGGATCTTCTGGCGGCTGACGTCCACGAAGGGGGCCAGATGGGCCAGCGAGATGGACTGGCCGCCGTACTGGTTGGAGGCGACCTGCGCGATGATCTGGGTGGCGATGTTGCAGGCGGTGGAGAAGGAGTGGGGACGCTCGATGAGCGTGCCGGTGATGACGGTGCCGTTCTGCAGCATATCCTCCAGATTGACGAGGTCGCAGTTGTGCATATGCTGGGCGTAGTAATCGGTGTCGTGGAAGTGGATGATGCCGTCGCGGTGGGCCTGCACGATGTCGGCGGGCAGCAGGATGCGCTCGCTGATGTCGCGGGAGACCTCGCCGGCCATATAATCCCGCTGGGTGGAGTTGACGACGGGGTTCTTGTTGGAGTTCTCCTGCTTGGCCTCCTCGTTGCAGCACTCGATGAGGCTGAGGATTTTTTCATCGGTGGTGTTGCTCTGGCGAACCAGAGAGCGGGTGTAGCGGTAGGTGATGTACCGCTTGGCGACCTCAAAGGCGCCGTGGGCCATGATCTGCTTCTCCACCAAATCCTGAATCTCCTCCACCGAGGGGGAGCGGTTCATCTGCTGGCAGGCCAGCTCCACGGCCTGGGCGATGCGGCGGATCTGCATGGGGGTCATCCGCTCGGCCTCGTCCACCACGCCGTTGGCCTTGGTGATGGCGGTTTCGATTTTGGCAATATCAAAGTCCACTTCGGACCCGTTACGTTTCATGACTTTCATGTGTGTTTCTCCCTTCGAAACTCTCTCCCGCGGGGCGGCCCCGCTCTCTATATGTTGTGCGTTATTTAGTATACTGCCCTACATATTGGATTGCAAGGGATTTTTGCAACAGTTGGAGAAAAAGGGAATCCCACGCGGCCCCCGGCGGCGCAGACTGTGCCGGCGACGAAAAGCCCCGCTCCTTTTGGAGCGGGGCTTTCGCTATCTCAACGCCGAAGCGTCAGGGACAAGTGCTAATCAGAGGACTGATTAGGCGATAGTCACGAACAGATAGGTGATGGTAGCGTCAGAAGTAGAGTTGTAAACAACCTGAACCGTATAGGTAGAGCCATTCAGATTGGTCAGCGCAGCTGCATCCGTGTACTCAGTCAGCGTATCGCTGTTCGTGGTATCAAACACGAACATCTTGCAGCTGCTGTTCAGGACATAGGAGGCAGTCAGCGTTGTGCCGGTGTAGATACCAACAGTGCTGCCACTGGCGGTAATCTTGGTGATACCAGTGGTCTTGTCAATCAGGTCGGTATTTGCGGAGGTATTGCCAGTGCCAGTGCCTGCAGCAACCAGTGTAGCAGCGTTAGTGCCATCATAAGTTGCGACCTTGCACAGTTCGCCCTTCGTCAGAACGCCAGCGCCTGCAGTATAGGTAGAAGTGATCGTGGTGATCTTTCCATTGACAACTGCGTTATAGGTTGCAGTATAAGTGCTATTGGTAGAATTATAATTGACAGAGGGGTTGCCAGTCGCGAACACAACATCCTTAGAGGAAGTAGTGTCAGTTCCAGTACCATTCATGCCCACAACCATGATAGCATAGCCATCGCTATCCCACACGGTGAAGATATTGCCAGCAGTCGTGGTATAGGTTGCAGTATTTGCAATGCCAGTATAAGCAGTGTAGGAGCCATCAGTGGAACCCTCGAGTACAAATACCGTTGCAGAAGTGCCCAGCTTGCCTTCACCTGCGAAATCAGCAACGCCCTTCTTGATCGTGGTAGCGGTGCTGGTTGCCGTCTGGTTGGTGATAGCTTCCAGCTTGTAGGTGCCATCCGTATTCATAGAATACGTATAGAACTTATTCGCAGTAATATCAGTCGCAGCAGAAACAGATGTGGTGCCAATCTTAGAAACCGTAATAGTCTTCGTGCTGGCATCAGACATGACAACCTTAGACTGCACAGTATATCCAGCATCCTTGCTGCTTGTAACAAAGAGCACGTTAGCAGCAGAAACCTGATTCTGAGAAGCAACAGCATATGCAACGTTGCCGCCCTTGTCCTGATAGAACGTGGTATTCTTCAGGCCCAGAACACCGGTAGAAGTGTTCTTCAGAGTATCCAGAGTCTGTGCTCCGGTAATCTCAGAAACATTATAAGAAGTGCCGCTGACAACGATGCTGCCCGGGGTGCCGCTGGTGTATGCGGTCATATCACCAGAAACGCTGGCAGCCTTGGAGATGAAGTAATTGCCATTGCCGTCAGTATGATACAGAGCATAGTCGCCCTTTGCAACGCTGGCATAACCATAAACGTCGCTGCTGTCAACTTTTGCAATACCCAGACCGGCGACGGTAACATAAGTCACAGCGCCAGAAGTGGTAGTGGTGGGGTCAGCAGTAACCTTCGCAATAGTATCCAGCGTTTCGCGAACGACCTCATACTTGCCATCAGAGTTGGTGTCGATGAAGTCGATCACAACGCCCTTCTTGGCAGAGTCAGTGTTGACCGTAGCATAGTCACTGGTTGCACCATTCTTGTAGTAGGTAACGCCAGTAGCAGCAGCCAGATTGGCAGGAGCAGTACTATTAGTATAGTTGTAGCTGTAGCCAATGTACTTGGAGTTATTGGAAGCAGCCAGCTTTTCCAAGGCAGTACCATTAGTGGAAGTAGCCAGAATGGTATCAGTCGTGGAAGCAGACGCAATAGAGGCACCCTTGTATTTCAGGGTACGAGTCTGACGTCCATCCAGCTGAGACTTGGTCTCAGTCAGATTGGAGAAGTAACGCTCAGCAAACTCCAGAGTGTATGCGTTGGCAGAGTTCTTGTGGTTGTCGTCATAGTTGAAGTTCTTAGCTGCAGAGGTGCCGCTGTAAACAGAAGCAGCTTTAGAAGCGCCCTGAGCAATCACAACACCATTGATGGTGATCTGGCTGCCCTTGGTATCATAGTCAACCATGGTGGCAAACAGGGTGTTGAAGGCATACAGGCAGGCTTCTTCACGAGAAGCAGCCTTAGTGCCGACAAAGTTGTCATTGCCGCTGGTCAGGCCCAGATTGGAAGCCAGCTTGGCAACATTGACAGCCCAGTTGGTGCCGGTGAAGCCCTCGATGGTGGCATCATAGCCCAGAGCGCCCAGCAGCATCTTCAGGAACTGATAGCCGGTCACGGAGTTTGCCGGTTTGAAGGTTCCGTCGGCATAGCCGCTGATGATGCCCTGTGCGGAGCAATAAGCGATGTAGCCAGCAAAGGTGTTGCTGGTGGGAACATCCTTAAATGGGGCGGTGGTGGTGCCCAGTGCGGCGGCAGTCGTGGGGCCGAGCACCAGGTTGCAGATGATCTTGGCAGCAGCACCGCGGGTGATGTTGCCGGAGGGGCCGAAGGAGCCATCGGTGTAGCCGTCGATGACGCCGATGCCAGTCAGAGTGCTGACTGCTTCAGTGTACGTGATTTTGCTCTTGTCACTGAAGTCCTTTGCGCTGGCTGCGACGGTGACCAGAGAAATGGCCATCACCAGAGCCAGTGCCAGGGAAAGGAACTTTTTCATGGATTTTCCTCCTTTAAAATTTACCGGTGTGACCGGCATACTTGCAGCAAGTCCGGAGGTCTTTCTTCGCGGCACACATACTGTGGCATGCCGTTCCTGTATCTGTGCCGGGGACAAAATCCCCCCTCGCTTTCTGCAAGTGACACTGTAGCGCAAAAAAAATCGTCCGTCCATAGTTTCGGGCGATCTGTAATGCAGTTGAAAATTGCCGCCGTTTTATGCGCTGTTTTTGCCAATATCCGTAACAAATCCGCAAAAAACGGGAGGCGCAGAGCCCGACCCTACGCCTCCTTCGGCAGATACTTCTGCCGCTCCTGCACGATCTCACCGGACGCCACCATCCGCTTCAGAATCGGCTCGCATTGCCGCGGCTCGATGTGCAGCAGCTCCGCGATGTCCTGCCGGTAGGCAAAGCCCTCCCGCGACAGATATTCCAGAATGGTCGCCTGCTGCAGCTCCGGCGGCACCACCGTATGATACAGATAGTAGCGCGCGCCCACCTGCGTCAGCTTGCCCCGCTCCACCATCCGTTTCAGCCGGCGGTACGCCGTGGACGGCGAAACCTCCAGCAGCTCGGCGGCCTCATTGCGGGTGATGCAGCGGCGGCCCCGGAGATATTCCACCACCCGCGTCTCCCCGCTGACGCGGATGTCGTAATCCATCCGCAGGTCGCACAGAGACACGTCGTCCAGCCGCCCGCGGATCAGCGCCGCCCGCACCAGACGCGACAGACGCGGCACATCGTAGGGCTTGCGGGACTTGGGTGAAAGCAGCACATAGCCATCCCCCTCCGCCGGGCACAGCGGACGCAGCAGACGATCCACGCCCGCCGTCATGGCCACCGTGCGGCCCGGCAGCGCGATCTGTCCCTTTTTGAAATCCACCTGCGGCCAGCGCAGGCTCACCAGCTCCTCGGCCTGCAGGCCCAGCTGCCAGGTCAGCCACATGGCCAGACCCGCCGGCGTGTCACGCTCCGTCTGCAGCAGTTTCCAGAGCTTCACCTCGTCCAGCTGGACGGGGCTTTTGCGCCGGATGCGCGTGGAGACCTTCTTCTCCGGCAGATGCTCCGCAAAATGCACCCGCATCGCCGCCGCCTCAATCCCCGCAATCCGCGAGACGTACTGCCAGTCGTGATCCTGCAGCTGGCGCAAAATAAAGTCGTGGCGCAGGTCGATGAGCCGCACCTTCTCCGCGCCCTCCGCATCCAGAGCCTTGCGCACCAGCCGCGAAATCGACTGCGGCGCCAGCGGCGTTCTGTCCCGGTCCGACAGCGCCACCATCTCGGAAACGCCGTTCCGCCGCACCATCAGCTCCCGCAGATACGCGCAGAACTCCTCCGAAATCGGCACCGTCCGATCCGGCAGCGCGATCTCACGGTTCAGAAAATCCACCTGGCCCCACGTCAGCCCGGCGATCTCGTCACGCATCAGACCGGCCCACAGCGCCAGACGGATGATAACCCCCGCCGCGTTGGCGTCGTTGCTGCTCAGCACCCGCGTCACTATTTCATTGTCCAGCCGGTTGACTACGTAATCTTCCACTTTTTACCTCATCGCATTTGTTACAACTATGTGACAAATTTAGAAACACCATTCATTTTTCCATCAGCCGCATTTCCCATAAGATACCGTTTTTCGTTACGCTTATTGACAATTTGTCTGATTATTTGTAGATTCTTGAAACCATTGCAACGCAGTGGTTTCCTCGATTTTTTGTTTTAAATATATACTATAAGATAACTTTTTTCAATATCTTGTAGCATATTTTGATGCTGTCTTGCCCACGATAGACTTAGGGCAAAGGAGGTTGACACCCATACATGGAAAAACAGCAATTATCCGAGATCGGGCACCGATTGCGCCTGCAGCGAACCAAACTGCATCTAACCCGGGAACAGTTCGCCGAGTTGGCCGACATCGGCTCCGGCTATTACGGGCAAATTGAAGTCGGTACCTCTCAAATGTCTATTGACACATTGATTAAGGTCTCCCATACCTCCCGTCTTTCCATGGAGTACATTCTGTTCGGCGAGGACGGCCCCGCCCCCGATCTCTCGTCTCTGGATGCGCTTCTTGCCACCTGCTCTCCCCGGGAACTGGCTCTGGCGGAAAAGGTTCTGCAGCTGTTTCTGCTGCGCAGCGACCAGCCCAATCTGTGAGGCAGCATAATAAGGAGCCCCGTGCCATGCACGGGGCTCCTTATTATATAAGATTCAGATTCTGCCGGTCTCCATGAAGGCCGTGCGGTCGTAGCGCGCCGTCAGCAGATAGGGCACCACGTCCTCCGCGTTCAGCTTTTCCACCAGATTCAGCTTGTGAACCAGCAGGCTGTTCCGGGAGTAGGCGCCGCCCACGATGGTGCTGATGGGCAGCTCCGCCCACGGATCGTCGATGGAGGACCGCAGCGTCAGCGACGCCACGCCCGGCTCCCATGTCTTGTAGTTGTACTCGCACAGATTTTGCAGCAGCGCGCCGTTCATGAAGCGGCTGACGCCGTTTTCGTCCGGCTCCCGGTCGAAGTGGAAGTAGAAGCCGCCGCCATATACCTGCTTGCCCGGTGCGGGCGCCTGATAGAGCACATGGGTCAGGGGGCTGTTGTAGCGGCCCAGCTCCAGCTTCAAATCCACCAGCTGCGTCCCCCTCCGGGTGACGCCCGCCGTGACGGTGTTCCCGCTGCGGCGCAGAACGAACTCCGCGCCCAGCTTCTTGGGGATGGAGCCGTTGTCCCGGCCGCACTGGACGGCCATCTCCGCGCCGGGGCCGCCCAGCACCAGAGAGATCGGATACAGTCCCAACGTCTTGCCATAGGTGGCGTAAACGCCCAGAATGGCCTCGTAATAATCGTCCGCGAAGGTGGGCTTGTGGATGTGGCACACGGACAGCGTCACCACCGGCATGGCGAAGGGCTTCAGCGGCGGCGGCAAAACCCGGGCGATGGCCGCCGGATCGGTGAGGTAGGCCATGTAGAGGCCCTCCTGCTCATCCATCAGCGACACCTTGCCGAAGTTGGGCAGCTCCTCCGCCGGCGTGCGGAAGGTCGTGACCCTGGGCTGCTCCGCAAACAGGGCGCGGCCCGCCTCGAAGCCGGTGCGGGTGGCGGGAGCGATGGTGCCGTCCTTCACGGCGCTGCCCACCGCGACCACCTGCAGCCCGCGGGCGCGCAGCTCGTCGGCCAGAGCGGTGTCGGGCCTGTAGCCCAGCGACATCACCACCGCATCCGTCGGCACAGTGACGGCGGTCTTGTCCGCCTGCCGCTCCAGCATCACGGCGTCCGGGGTGATCTCCTTCAGGGCGTGGCCCAGCAGGAAGGCCGCGCCGAACTGCTTCAGCCGTCCGCACACGTCCGCCACATTGGTGTGGTTGGCGTTGGGGGCGACCTGATCCAGCAGGTCCACAATGGTGACGGCGCATTTCCGGGCCGCCAGATACTCGGCGGTTTCGATGCCGGTGATGCCCGCGCCGATGACCGTGACCCGCTTCCCCGCCAGATCGGCCCTGCCGGTGAGGGCTTGTTCCACGGTGAACACGTTCTTCCCGCCGGCGCCGGGGATTTTGGCGGGGATGACGGAGTGGGAACCGGTGCCCACCACCACGGCGTCGGGCTTCATGCCCGCCACCAGATCGGCGGTGGCCTCGGTGTTCAGGCGGACGTCCACGCCCAGCTTTTCAAAGGCGGCGCGGTAGTAGTCCATGACCCACTCCATGCGCTCCTTCAGCGGAGGCAGCTTGGCCTGATTGACCGTACCGCCCAGCGCCGCGCCCCGATCCAGCAGCGTGACGCGGCAGCCGCGCTCGGCCAGCGTCTTGGCGGCCATCATGCCCGCCGGGCCGCCGCCTACCACGACCACGGAGTGATGCTGCGCGTCATAGGACGCCTCGCCGTACTTCCGCTCCCGCGCGCAGCGGGGATTCAGCGCGCACTCCGCGGGCAGGCCCGCGGCGTTGTACTGCTCCAGACTCTCGAAGCAGCGCAGGCAGTTGATGCACTTGCACAGCTCCTTCTCCCGGCCGTCCCGCACCTTGACGCCCCAGTTCTCGTCTGCCAGCCAGCTGCGGCCCATGGAGACGAAGTCCTCCACGCCGTCCTCCAGAAACTTTTCCGCCACGGCGGGCTCCCGGATGCAGGACACGCCGATGATGGGGATATGCACGTGATCCTTGACGACCTTGATGAGATCCCGCCGCCAGCCCTGCGGGAAGGAGGTGGGCTCCACGCAGGTCATACCCGTTTCGTACAGGCCCACGGACACGTCGATAAAATCAATGCCCTGCGCCTCCAGCGCCATGGCCAGCTTCACGCCGTCCTGAATGTGGATGTAATCCTCGGTGACGCCGGTCTTGTCCAGAAATTCCTCCACGGTCAGGCGGACGCCCAGGGGGAAGTCCGGCCCGCAGGCCCTGCGGATGCCGGCGATGATCTCGGTTACGATGCGCAGGCGGTTTTCAAAGCTGCCGCCGTATTCGTCCGTGCGCTTGTTGGTATAGGGCGAGAGGAACTGCTGGAGCAGATAGCCGTGGGCGCAGTGCAGCTCCACGCCGTCGCAGCCCGCCTTCTGCACCCGCACGGCGCCGGCCACGAACTGGCCGATCAGCTCCCGGACCTCCTCCGTGGTCAGGGCCCGCGTCTCTTGTTTGGAAACCTTGCAGGGAATGGCCGATGCGCTGACCACCGGCGCGCCGCCGATGAGGGCGGAGACGCCCTCCCGGCCGGGATGGTGAAGCTGGATGAAAATTTTGGCGTCATGGCGGTGAACCGCCGCGGCCAGACGGCTCAGCGGCTCGATGTGGTAGTCGTGGGTCACGGAGAGCTGGCGCATCAGCCCCGCGCCGTGGACATCGTTGACGCGGGTGATCTCCGGGACGATCAGGCCGGCGCCGCCCGCCGCGCGGGCCTCATAGTAGGCGATCATATCCTCGGACGGCGTGCCGTCCAACTCGGCAAGGCCGATGCCCATAGGGGACATGGCCAGCCGGTTTTTCAGGGTGAGACTGCCGATCTTCCCCTCGGAAAATAATTTTTCGTACATCGTATCCATCCTTTCCGTCTGTGCCGCTCATGCGGCCGCAATGATTTGAGGCGCGGGGTGCCCGCAGGCGCCCCGGAGCCTGCCCCGCATCAGAAAATGGTATAGCCGCCGTCCACGGCCAGTGCCGCGCCGTGAATGAAGGAGGATTCGTCGCTGGCGAGGAAGGCGATGGCCTGCGCCACCTCCTCCGGCTGGCCGGGGCGTCCGGCGGGGCTCATTTTGATCTTCATGTTCACGGGGTGCTGCGGAATGGCCAGCACCCGCGCGATCATCTGGGTGTCGATGGGGCCGGGCAGCACCGCGTTGATGCGGATGCCCGTGTGGCCGTGATCCAGCGCCGCCTGACGGGTCAGTCCCAGCAGGCCGTGCTTGGCGGAGGTGTAGGCCAGTCCGCCCCGGCCCGCGCCGGTGGAGGCCATGGAGGCCACGTTGACGATCCTGCCGCCGCCCGCCTGCTCCATCACGGGGATGACGCGCTTCATCATCTGGAAGGGCGCGGTGAGGTTGGTGGCCAGCACCTTGTTCCACTCCTCGTCGGTGATCTGATCCATATTGGCCAGACTGCCGCCCACGCCGGCGTTGTTCACCAGAATATCGATCTTTCCCCAGCGGTCCAGCGTGGCCTTGACCAGTGCATCCAGCTCCGCGCCGGAGGTGACGTCGGTTTTCTGGAAAAAGGCCTCTCCGCCGGCGGAACGGATCTCCTCCACCACGGCGGCGCCCGCCTCCTCGGTGGTACCCACGATGACGACTCTGGCGCCCTCGGAGGCCAGCAGCTGCGCGGTGGCCTTGCCGATGCCCTTGGTGGACCCTGTGACGATGGCAGTCTGATTCTGGAATTTCATACCACGATCTCCTTTATGTTTTTTTGGCGTTCCTTCGGGTCTTATTATACCGGCCTCTCCTTCCCGCCGAAACGGACCGCCTGCACGAAAAAAACTTGACGATTCGTGCATGATGCACTATCCTATGGACGAGGTGATGGCCATGCGCTTTTCCACCCTGATGAAGCTGATTTCTCCCGATAATCCGTTGAAAATTCTTCATTGTACAGATTTATATGAGATTTTCGACGTGGAATTGATTGATGGGACTCAGTCGGAATATACAAATACCACTCTCTATTTTGGTTATCTTGGACAGCTGTCCGGTTCCGCTCTCCCCGCCCAGTGCGTGCTGGTGCGGACCCCGGAATCCGAGGCTCTGACCGGGCTGCGGGGCGACGCGGCGCTGGCAGAGTCCCCGGCCCTGTTCTTTCTGTTCAACGCCGCCCGGCAGCGGGTGGACGCGGACCGCGGGCGGGGACTGTACGCCGAACTGACCGACGCCGCGGCCCGCGCCGGCAGCATTGAGCCGGTCATCAATCTGGCCGCCTCCAAGCTGGGCAACTCCGTGGTGCTGCTGGATTCCGACTTCAAGGTTCTCGCCCACTCCACCGTCTTCCCCATCGACGATCCCCTGTGGGCGGAAAACATCCGCCAGGGCTACTGCTCCTACGAGTTCGTCACCGCCGTGGCGGAGCTGGAGGCCGTGAAGAACGCGCCGCCCACCTCTGACCCCGTGGTGGTGACGTGCTACGCCTCGCCGCTGCGGAAGCTCTCCAGCAAGATTTTTCTCAACGGCAAGCTCATCGGCATCGTGCTGATGCTGGAAAAGGAGACGCCCATCTCCCCCATGCATATGGAGCTGCTGCCCATCATCAGCGCCGCCGCGGGGGACGCCATCGCCCGCCACGCCCCCTATCTGATCCCCGGCAACACCGTCTATCAGAAGCTGCTGTATGATCTGCTGATCGGCGCCTCTCCGGCGGAGATCGCTCCCCGGATCGCCAGACTCTCCTTCTCTCCCCGGCTGTGCGCCCTGTGCGTGCGCCAGACCCGGTATCTGGGGCAGAAGCATCTGAAGGAGGACGCGGCGGCCGGGCTGGTGCGTCTGCTGCCCGGCACCCGCTTCACCTTCCACGAGGGCGGCATTGCGGCGCTGGTGCCGCTGGGGGATCAGCCCGATCTCTCCGACGGCGACGCCGCCCGGCTGGAGGAGCTGGCCCGCAGCGAACGGCTGCAGATCGGCGTTTCCAACCTGTTCTTCCGTCCGGAGCATTTCGCAGACCGCTACCGGCAGGCCCGCCGGGCGCTGGAGCTGTCCGCCCGGCTGTCCCCGGAATCGCCGGTGTGCCGCTATGCCGCGCTCTCCTTCTACGATCTGCTGGACCGCGCGCCGGACCCCGCCGCGCTGGGCCTGTTCTGCCACCCGGCGCTGGCCGTGCTCAGCCGGTACGATCACGCCAACGGCACGGATCTCTATCACACGCTGGGAATGTATCTGGACTGCGGGTGCATCGTCAAGGAGACGGCCGAGCGCCTGTTCATCCACCGCAACTCCCTGAATTACCGGCTGGAGCGCATCCGGGAGCTGACGCAGGCCCGGCTGGAGGACAGCAACGTGCGCTTTCTGCTGACCATGTCCTACCGCATCGACCACTTCACCGGCAGGGATCAGTGAGGCCCGCGGGGCCGCCTCTCCCGCCGCGCACACAGAAACAGGAGGAACCTCATGTCACAAACCACAAAACGGGCGCTGGAAGCGTCCCTGAAAAAGCTGCTGCTGGAAAAGCCGCTGGACAAGATCACCATTGCGGACATCGCGGAGGACTGCGGCATCAGCCGCATGACCTTCTACTACCATTTCCGCGACATCTTCGATCTGGTGGAGTGGTCCTGTCAGGAGGACGCCGCCCGGGCGCTGGCGGGGCAAAAGACCTACGAGACGTGGCAGCAGGGCTTTTTGCAGATTTTCCGCGCCGTGGAGGAAAACCGCCCTTTCATCATGAACGTGTATCACTCCGTCAGCCGGGAACACGTGGAAACCTATCTCTATCAGGTGACCTACGACCTGCTCATCGGCGTGGTGGAGGAGCAGGCCGCCGGGCTGCGGGTGACGGACAGCGACAAGAAATTCATCGCGGACTTCTACAAATACGCCTTCGTGGGACTGATGCTGGACTGGATCAGAACCAACATGAAGGAGGACCCGGAGGAAATCATTCGGCGGCTCAGCACGCTGATTCAGGGCGATATTTCCCGCGCACTGGAGAAGTACAGCGCGCAGCACCCCTGACAAAAGCGCCGGGGTGTCAGAACTTTTGACAAAGCGGAAGGGGTGATGCAAATTCCATCACCCCCTTCGCTTTGTTTATGGTAACTTTAAGGCAATCGCCCTATACTGGCCTCAACAACCGCAGATAACTTTGAAGGAGGCCATCTTTTATGTATTATTCCAGCGGCAATTATGAAGCGTTCGCCCGTCCGGTGAAGCCGGAGGGCGTGGATCACAAGTCCGCCTATCTCGTCGGCTCCGGCCTGGGTGCCCTGTCCGCCGCCTGTTTTCTGGTTCGCGACGGCCAGATGAGCGGCAGCCACGTGCATATTCTGGAGAAGGACCCCATCCCCGGCGGCGCCTGCGACGGCTTTGAATATCAGGACGTGGGCTATGTCATGCGGGGCGGGCGGGAAATGGACAACCACTTTGAATGTATGTGGGATCTGTTCCGCTCCATTCCCTCCATCGAGACGGAGGGCGTCAGCGTTCTGGACGAATACTACTGGCTCAACAAGGCCGATCCCAACTACTCCCTGTGCCGCGCCACCGTCGGACGGGGGCAGGACGCCCACACCGACGGCAAGTTCGGTCTGTCCGACAAGGGCGCCCTGGAGATCATGAAGCTGTTTTTCACACCGGATGAAAAGCTGTACAACAAGCGCATCACGGACGTGTTCGACGACGAGGTGCTCAACTCCAACTTCTGGCTGTACTGGCGCACCATGTTCGCCTTTGAGAACTGGCACAGCGCGCTGGAGATGAAGCTGTACATCAAGCGCTATATTCACCACGTGGGCGGCCTGCCCGACTTCAAGGCCCTGCGCTTCACCAAATACAACCAGTACGAGTCCATGATTCTGCCCATGGTGAAGTATCTGGAGGATCACGGCGTACAGTTCCATTACGGTGTCAAGGTCGTCAACGTGGAGTTCGCCTGCGGCGGCGGCAAAAAGCAGGCCACCCGCATCGACGTGCTGCGGGACGGCCGGGAGGACGCCATCGACCTGACGGAGAACGATCTGGTGTTCATCACCAACGGCGGCTGCGTGGAAAATTCCTCCATCGGCGACCAGAATCATCCGGCAGCCTTCCGCCCCGAGCTCAGGGAAGGCGGCGGCTGGGATCTGTGGCGCAAAATTGCCGCGCAGGACCCCGCCTTCGGCCATCCCGACAAGTTCTGCTCCGCTCCCGAGCAGTCCAACTGGATGTCCGCCACCGTCACTACGCTGGACGGACGCATCCCTCCCTATATCCAGAAAATCTGCAAGCGCGATCCCTTCTCCGGCAAGGTGGTCACCGGCGGCATCGTCACCGTGAAGGACTCCAACTGGCTCCTGAGCTGGACGCTGAACCGTCAGCCCCAGTTCCGCAACCAGCCCAAGGATCAGCTGGTCTGCTGGGTTTACGGCCTGTTCACCGACAAGCCGGGCAACTTTGTCAAAAAGCCCATGCGGGACTGCTCCGGCAGGGAGATCTGCATGGAATGGCTGTACCACATGGGCGTGCCCGAAAACGAGATCGAGGACATGGCGGAGCACTCCGCCAACACCGTCCCCTGCATGATGCCCTATATCACCGCCTTCTTCATGCCCCGCGAGAAGGGCGACCGGCCCGACGTGGTGCCGCAGGGCGCCGTGAACTTCGCTTTTCTGGGCCAGTTCGCCGAGACCGTCCGGGACACCATCTTCACCACGGAATACTCCATCCGCACCGGCATGGAGGCCGTCTACACGCTGCTGAACGTGGACCGGGGCGTGCCCGAGGTCTGGGGCAGCGTCTACGACATCCGCGATCTGCTGAACGCCACCGTGGAGCTGCGGGACGGGCGCAATCTGACGGATCTGGAGCTGGGCTTCAAGGAGAAGCTGGCCGTCAAGGAGGTCCTCAAGCGCATCGAGGGCACCGACGTGGAAAAGCTGCTGCGGGATCATCACATGATCTGATCCCCCCATATATGGAAGCGCGGGCACCGGAAATTGACTCCGGAGCCCGCGCTTTTCCTGTCCGGCAGGCGCCGTCCCAAAAGCGATTATCTCATTTTTCACAATCTTGTTCCGTGAAAAAATGCCAAAAATATAACATATATGATAAATTATAAACTTTTCTTGTAATATCATTTCAGCCGCATTATACTGGGCTTCAAAAGCACGATATCGGCTTTCAATTTCATCATGAGTAAACAGGGGTGCAGTTATGGACCTTTTTGATTTGTCTGGAAAAATTGCGGTTGTAACGGGGGCCAGTGGGGGACTGGGCGCCGACGCCGCTCTGGCCTATGCGCAGGCCGGCGCCGATGTGGCGCTGCTGGCCCGCCGCGCGGAAAAGCTGACGGGCGTCAAAGCCCAGATCGAAGCCTTGGGGCGCCGGGCCGCGGCGATTCCCTGCGACGTTACGGACGAGCAGAGCGTCAAGGCGGCTGTGGAGGGCGTCATGCGGGAATTCGGGCGCATCGACATTCTGCTGAACGACGCCGGCGTCGCCGTCCGCGGCGGCGTGGACACGCTCAGCGCGGAGGACTGGGACAAGTCCTTCAACACCAACGTGCGGGGCATGTTTCTCGTCTGCAAATACGTGGTGCCCCACATGAAGGAGCAGAACTACGGAAAAATCGTGAACATCGCCTCCGTCAACGCGGTGATCGCCGACAAGAACGACGTGTTCATCCGCCATTCCTATAATGCCTCCAAGGCCGCAGTGCTGGGCCTGACCACCGGCATGGCCTGCTCCTACGCCCGGTACAACATCACCGTCAACGCCATCGGCCCGGCCCTCTTTGAGACAGAGATGACCGCCAACACCCTGTTCAAATCCGAACAGTTTCTGCAGGGCTACAACACTCTGAATCCCAGCAGCCGCCCCGGACGGAAGGGCGAGCTGAACGGCACGGTGCTCTACCTGTCCAGCGACGCCTCCAGCTATGTGCAGGGGCAGTTCATCATCGTGGACGGCGGCGGCTCGCTGGTCTGAGCCTTCGCAGTCCGGACTTCTCAGTCCGCCGGGCGTGGTTCCGCCCGGTCTCTCTCCGGATACGCGCAGGATCCCCGGATACAGGCAGCGCCTGCGTCCGGGGATCCTGCCGTTTTCAATTTACCTGACGGCCTGAAACGCCTGCTCCAGATCGCCGATGATGTCGTCGATATGCTCGGTGCCGATGGACAGGCGGATGGTGTTGGGCCGGATGCCCGCGTCCAGCAGCTCCTGTCCGCTGAGCTGGGCATGGGTGGTAGAGGCCGGATGGATCACCAGCGACTTCACATCCGCTACGTTGGCCAGCAGGGAGAACAGCTTCAGATGGTCGATGAAGTCCCGCGCTTTCCGGTCGTCTCCCTTGATCTCAAAGGTGAAGATGGAGCCGGCTCCGTTGGGGAAATAGCGCTGATAGAGCGCGTGATCGGGATTGTCCGGCAGAGAGGGATGGCTGACGTGCTCCACCTGAGGGTGCCGGGAGAGGTAATCGACCACCTTCAGGGCGTTCTCCACGTGGCGCTCCACCCGCAGGGACAGCGTCTCCAGCCCCTGCAGGAACACGAACGCATGGAAGGGTGAGAGGGTGGCGCCGGTGTCCCGCAGCAGAATCGCCCGAATCCGGGTCACATAGGCCGCGGGCCCCACGTCGTTCCAGAAGGAAACGCCGTGATAGCTGGGGTTTTTCTCCACCAGTCCGGGGAACTTGCCGGAGGCGGCCCAGTCGAAGGTGCCGCCGTCCACGATCACGCCGCCGATAGCCGTGCCGTGTCCGCCGATGAACTTGGTTGCGGAATGCACCACGATGTCCGCGCCGTGCTCAATGGGGCGGAACAGATAGGGTGTGGCAAAGGTGTTGTCCACGATCAGGGGGATGCCGTGGCGATGGGCCACCGCGGCCAGAGCCTCGATGTCCGCCAGATTGGAGTTGGGATTGCCCAGCGTCTCAACATAGACGGCCCTGGTGTTGTCCTGAATGGCCCGCTCGTATCCCGCCGTGTCACCGGGTTCCACAAAGGTGGTGGAAATGCCGTACTCCGGCAGGGTGTGCAGCAGCAAATTGTAGGTTCCGCCGTACAGGGTCTTTTCGGCCACGATGTGATCGCCGGCCCTGGCAATGTTTAGAATGGAATAGGTGACGGCGGCGGCGCCGGAGGCCACCGCCAGAGCGGCCGCGCCGCCCTCCAGCGCAGCGATGCGGCGCTCGAACACGTCCTGCGTGGGATTGGTCAGCCGCCCATAGATATTGCCGGCGTCGGTGAGACCGAAGCGGGCCGCGGCGTGATCGGAGTTGTGGAACACATAGGAGGACGAGGCGTAAATGGGAACCGCGCGGGCGTCGGTAACGGGGTCCGCCTGCTCCTGCCCCACGTGGATCTGCAATGTTTCGAAATGATACCGGCTCATAAAAAATACCTTCCTTTTTCTTGATTTTAGTGGGTTTCTGAAGGCAGCCGGCACATTCGCCCGTTGCGGAAATTCTGCCGCAGGATGCGGCTCAGCAGTTTGGCCATAGCGGGAATGCGCCTCCTTTTTTACAAGCTCCGCCCGTGATCGGGCGATCATTCATATAAACATATTATTTTTATATGTTTAAACGATGCTATTACTTTTACCACGTTCCGCCCGGCTTGTCAAGCCTTTTTCGCGCGTTTTTTTCGCGGGCGATCAGATGGAGTAAGAGCCGCCGCCCTCCTGCCGCACCAGATCCTCCAGCGTGATCCCCTCGAAAAACTGATCGATCATCTCATAAAAGCGGGTCCACATCCCCAGCGTCTTGCAGTAGCCGGCGCGGGGGCAGGGGTCCGCGTCCTTCTCCAGACAGGCCACGGGGGCCAGCTCCCCCTCTGTCAGCTTCAGGACGCTGCCCACGGTATACTCGCCGGGCGCCCGCGCCAGCTTATAGCCGCCGCCCTTGCCCCGCAGCGCGTTGAGAAATTTCTTTCTGCTGAGAACCGCCACGATGCTCTCCAGATACTTCTCAGAAATCTCCTGCCGCCGGGCAATATCCGCCAGCGGAATATACTCGCCGGTGTTGTGCTCGGCCAGATCGATCATGACCCGGAGCGCATAGCGGCCCTTCGTTGAAATCTTCACGGAAATCCCTCCCTTGTTACCCATTATAGAACGGGGTTTATGGATTTTCAACCGCAAAAACGCGGGAGGGCCTTCAGGCCCTCCCGCGAGAGTAAAAACGGTCTCACCGCTTGCCCCTGTGCTTGGTCTCCTTATTTCTTCCGCCGATCTTGCGGACCAGCTCCTCCTCATGGCGGCGCTGGAGGACGGTCTTGGCCTCGCTCTCCTCAAAGGAACCCGGGGCGGCGTCCTCAGCCCGGCGGGGCTGGCTCTGCCGATCCTGCACGCGGAGAATCCTCCACTCCTGATTGCCGCCGTCCACATCCGCCCATATCTGGGCGCGGGCCCCGTTGGAGGTACACATCTCCGCCAGATCCACACATTTGCCCGCCAGCACGCTGCGGATTCTGGTGCCTCTGGCGCCGGGCTCCAGCAGCCACTGCTGGCTCTTGTGGCTCACCTCGCTCCACTGATGCAGCAGCGTCCCCTGCACGGTGCCGCGAAACGCCAGATCAATCACCTTTCCGGTGAAACGGTTTTTGATCCGATAGCTGCCGCCGCCGGCGGGTACAAAGCTCCACTGCTGCCACGGCTGGCCGGCGTCGTCCCACAGCTGGACGGCGGCGCCGTTCTCCGTGTTGAAATCGGCCACCTCCAGCACTCTGCCGTTGGGGGCGGCGATTTTGTAAAACGCATCCTCAAGAATGACGCTCTGGGCCGCTTTTTTCACGGGAAAGCACCTCCTCATTTCGGTTCCGTTTTATGCCTGCGCCGCGGGACGAGCCCGGCGGCTGCCCGGGGCGAAAAAAACAAAAAGGAGCCCGGTTGTCCGGGCCCCTTTCAGTTTATCTGTCGTGCATCTTGGCGAAGCACTCGCTGCAGTACACGGGCCGATCATCGTGAGGCTGGAACGGCACCTTGCAGGGCTTGCCACACTCTGCGCAAACCGCATCATACATCTGGCGCTCACCGTCGCCATTGCGGGTGCGTCTGCGGGAATCCCGGCACTCCTTGCAGCGCTGGGGCTCGTTCTGGAATCCGCGCTCCGCATAAAATTCCTGTTCACCGGCGGTAAAGACGAATTCCTTGCCGCAGTCTTTGCAGACCAGAGTTTTGTCTTCGTACATAAAATGATACTCCTAAAAATAAGTCTCGCACTTTTTCGTGCTGCCTTTATAATAACATATTATTTTGAAAAAGCAATAAAAATTCGCATAAAACTGCGCAAATTCTTGGAATTTTCTTCAGGCGTTCCCTCCGCCGGGCTCCGCGGGCACCGCATCAGCGAGGAAAATACTGGAATTTTTTACGTTTTGTGAGCAAATCTCCGATCTTTAATCGTTTTTCCAGACAAATTGCGAATATTTACACGAAATATTCGCACATGATGATGTTTTCTCCGAAAACTCCGCCGGCACGGAACTTTTTCAATCTTTTTCAGGCCTGCCGCCGTCAAAAGGGCCCCGCCGCCGTTTTCAGCGAAGGTTTGGCCGCAAAATTTACCGGGGCTCGCTCACCGGCCGGCAATTTTTTCGTATTCCGCGATGGCATCCACCTTTTTTGCGGATCGCTCGCTGCGGACGTAGGTACATTCCGGTTCATGCCGCGCAATGCGCCCCTCTGAATTCCGCGCAAAATTTTGAGGGGGCCTCCGGGGCCTCCCGCCCGTTCCTTCAGGTCCAACATCACCAAGGACTGCGACATGATCTTTCTGAACGCCTCCAACGACATCACGGTGGGGCGGGTGATCGTCGCCAACCGCATCGCGAAGCTGGCGATTCTGGAGCTGCTCTATGCCCGGACCGTCGGCATCCTGCAGCCCGCCTCCTCCGCTCACCTTCAAAAGTCGGCGGCCCTGCTGCAAAAGAGCAAGCTGCCCTGAGCTCCCTGCAAAAGCAAATCTTTTGATCCAGGGGGTTGTTTTTTCCCCGTACTGCGGGTACAGTAGTCTCAGTGGATTCACACCGGCAGGAGCGGACTCCGGCCGGCAGAAAGAAGGTACTTTTTATGAACAGGCTGCCCTTCCGGGCCCATGCCGTCTTTGCCGGCGCGCTGGCGCTGGTGTATTTTGTGCTCCATCTGGTCATGGCCGGAGCCGTCTACGGCGCCGGGGGACTGTGGACCTTTTTTTTGGTGCTTCTGGTCCCAGGCTTCGGCGACGCCTGCGGTCTGTGGATTCTGACCCGTTCGGGTCAGGGTCTGGTTCTCTGCGCCCTTTACGCCGGACTGGTGGTCCTGCTGGCGTTTGCGGCAATGGCGGAGCGCCGCTCCGTCCGGGCCTGACCCCTCCTCCCGCGCAGAAAAATACCCCAGCCGTCCGGCACCAGGCCGAACAGCTGGGGCTCTTTTTATGATGCGGTTCCTCCGCCGCGGGCCATCAGCCCCAGAGGGCGGACAGCGCGGGAATCACCTGCTTTTTCCGGGACATCACATGGGGCAGAAACGTCGTCTGGTCGGTGGTCTTGCAGTTGAACGCCTGCTGGATGGTCTTGTCGTCTCCCAGATACAGCAGCCGGGACCCCTCCTGCAGCACGTCCGTGAGCATGAGGATGATCATGTCGAAGTGCTTCCGGGCCTTCATGTCCTCCATCACCGACAAAAATTCCTCTTTCCGGCCCACCATGCGGTCCGAATCCACGCAGGTGATCTGGGAAACGCCCAGATCGTGGCCCGCGATGTGGAACTCCTTGAAGTCGGTCATCAGCAGCTCCTCGGCGGAGCGGTTCTCGCCGCCGGCGGCGGAAAAGACCACATGGCCCAGATCGTCCAGCGAAACATTGGCGATGCGGGACAGCCAGTTGGCCATGTCAATGTCCCGCTGGGTGCAGGTGGGAGATTTGAACATGACGGTGTCGGACACGATGGCCGCAGCCATCAGGCCCGCCATATTCTCCGACGGCATCAGGCCCTTGTCCTGATACATCCCCGCCACGATGGTGGTGGTGCTGCCCACCGGCTCGTTGCGCACGTAGATGGGGTTTCCGGTCTGAATGTCCGCCAGCCGGTGGTGGTCGATGATGCCCAGGATCTCGGCCTGATCCAGTCCCCGGATGGACTGCGCCATCTCGTTGTGATCCACCAGCATCACGCGCTTGCGGCGGGGGCGCAGCAGATGGAAGCGGGACAGCGTGCCCACCACCTGCTCCTGATCATTCAGAATGGGATAGCAGCGGAAACGGCTCTTCAGCACGGCCTCCCGCACGTCGTCGATATAATCGTCCAGATGGAAGCAGACCATGTCCTTCTGCTTGCAGATGCGGGACACGGGCAGGGAGTGGCAGATGAGCCGGACGGTGCGGTAGGCGTCGAAGGGTGTGGAGATCAGGCAGGTTTCCGTCTCCTGCGTCCGCAGCTCCTCCTCGATCTCGGACTGGCAGACGATGACGCAGCGGACGCCGATCTCCATGGCGTGGCGGATCATGTCCGGCTGGTCGCCGCAGATGACGATGCTGTCCTGACTGGAGAACAGCAGGTTCTTCCGGGAGGTGGGCAGGGCGATGGTGATCTCGCCGGAAACGCTGTCCACCTGCTGACCCGCCGCGTTGAGGACCTTGCCCTCGATGACCGACAGGAGGTTGTACAGCGGAATCCCGCTGACGTAAGGGTTGCGGACAGAGGACATGTCATAGGAGGCAATGTCGCCGGAGGAGAGCATTCCGTACAGGGTGCCGTCCTCGTTGGTCACGGGGATGGTGGTGATGTGGCTCTTGTCCAGATGGATGGTCTGCCACGCGCGGCTGATGGTCACGCCGGAGTTCAGCGTGGGCGGCGTATCGTAGTCCAGATCGCACACCTGCGTGCGGACGTTTTCCAGCAGCTGAGGCGGCTTGAAATGAAAGAGATTCAGCACAGCCTGCGTCTCGTCGCTGACTCTGCCGAGGCAGGCGGCGGTATATTCCCTGTCGCCCAGAGAATTTCTCAGCGCGGCATATGCCATGGCGGACACGATGGAATCCGTGTCCGGATTGCGATGACCTGTTACATAAATCGTATCCATGGAAAAGGCCCCTTTCCATACTGCTTTGCAATGGCTTGCGGCATAAGGCGCACGCTTCTGCGGCAGAGTCCGGCGTTTTGTTCGGAGGCCGGCTGTCCGGTTTACAGTTCTGTCTCTATCATACGGCGTGAAGCGCGGCCCTGTCAATCGCGGAACGTCTCAATTTCTGAAAGATTCCCCCGAAAAAAGAGGGAAATCGCTCATCCGCCGGTGCGCCGCAGACGGACAGCACAGCACGGCGCCCCTGCACATCCGTGCAGGGGCGCCGTGCCGCGGCTGCTTACAGGATCAGCAGATCCTTGGGCGCCAGCGTGATGTCGGTGTTGCCGTCTTCCCGGAGAATCAGCACGTCCTCGATGCGAACGCCCAGTTTTCCCGGCAGATAGATGCCCGGTTCGGCCGAGATCGCCGCGCCGGCGGGCAGCGGCTTTTCATTGTTGGGCGCGGCGTTGGGGGCCTCATGGATCTCCACGCCTACGCTGTGGCCGAAGCTGTGGCCGAAATAGGGGCCGTAGCCCGCGTCCTCGATGACCTTCCGGGCGGCGGCGTCCACCGCCTGACCCGTGACACCGCCGCGGGCCGCCGCGATGCCGGCCTTCTGCGCGGCCAGCACGGTGGCGTAGACCCGGCGCATCTCCTCCGTGGCGGAGCCCACCGCCACCGTCCGGGTCATGTCGGAGCAGTAGCCGTCCTTGATGCAGCCGAAGTCCATGGTGACAAACTCGCCCGCCGCGATCTTCTTTTCGCTGGGCACGCCGTGGGGCAGGCTGCCGTTGGGGCCGGATACCACGATGGGATCGAAGGACATCTTCTCCGCGCCGAAATGGAGCATCAGATACTGCAGCCGGGCGGCCAGTTCCTTTTCCGTAACGCCGGGGCGAACCTCGCCGAGAATCTCATCCAGCGCCCGTTCGGCGATGCGCTGCGCGGCGATGAGCCGCTCCTGCTCCTCGCTGTCCTTGACGCTGCGCAGCCCGTCCAGCAGCTCCGACGCCGGAACCAGCTCGCAGGAGAGGGCCTTGCGGTAGACCTCGTACTCCGCCACCGTCATGGCGGCATCGTCAATGCCCAGACGGTGCAGGCCCTCCTTTTGGATCACTTCCTCCGTCAGCACCGTATAGCTGCGGGCGCGGCTCACCTCGCCCAGCTCGGCGTCCCGGACGCAGCGTCCGGCCGCCTCGGTATAGCGGAAATCGGTAAAGTAATAGTTCTTCTTCCGGGTCACCAGCGCGGCTCCGTCGGCGCCGGTGCTGTGAAAGCCCGAGGCATAAAAACGATTGGCCTCGCGGGTCAGCAGCACGCCGTCCAGCCCCGCCGCCTCCAGCTTCTCTGCAATCTGTCGAAAATGGTTCATAGCTCTCTCCTTTTCCTCTCCGCCGGCCGTCTCCGGTCCGGTCGCTCCAGCCGTCCGCGCGCAAAAGCGCGGAGCGGTCCCCTCAGTTTGCTTCCTTCCCCTTCTGTCTCTCCAGCGACGCCCGGACAAACCCGAAGAACAGCGGCTGCGCCCGGTTGGGGCGGCTCTTGAACTCGGGATGGAACTGGACGCCGACAAACCACGGATGATCCGGCAGCTCCACGATCTCCACCAGCTTTCCGCTGGGGGACAGGCCCGCCAGCGTCATGCCGGCCCGCTGCATCTCCTCCCGGTACTCGTTGGCAAATTCAAACCGGTGGCGGTGGCGCTCGGAGATCTCCGGCGCGCCGTACAGCTCGCGGCTGCGGGTGCCGTCCATCAGCACGCAGGGATACTTGCCCAGACGCATGGTGCCGCCCTTGTCCGTGATGTTCACCTGATCGGCCATCAGCGCGATGACCTTGTGGGCGCTGGTCTCGGAAAATTCCTCGGAGTTGGCGTCGCCGTGGCCCAGCACGTGCCGGGCAAATTCCACCACGGCCATCTGCATGCCGAGGCAGATGCCAAAATAGGGGATGCCGTGCTCCCGCGCATAGCGGATGGCCGCGATCATGCCCTCGATGCCCCGGTCGCCGAAGCCGCCGGGCACCAACACGCCGGCGACATCCCGGAGATTTTCCGCCACGTTCTTCTCCGTCAGCGTTTCGGAGTCCACCCACTTGATGTCCACCACGGCGTCGTTGGCGGTGCCGGCGTGGGCCAGCGCCTCCACCACGGAGAGATAAGCGTCGTGCAGCTGGGTGTACTTCCCCACCAGCGCGATGCGCACCTTTTTGTGGGCACTCTTGACCCGCTGGACCATTTGCGTCCACTCGGCCAGATCCGGCTGGGGCGTCTCCAGCTTCAGCTTGCGGCAGACCACCGCGTCCAGCCCCTCCCGCGCCATCAGCAGCGGCACCTCGTACAGCGTCTCCGCCGTGGCGTTCTGGATGACGCAGTCCGGCTCCACATTGCAGAACAGGGCGATCTTGCGGCGAATATCGTCGGTGATGGGGGCGTCGCAGCGGCACACCAGCACGTCCGGCTGGATGCCGAGGCTCAGCAGCTCCTTGACGGAGTGCTGGGTCGGCTTGGACTTCAGCTCTCCCGAACCGGGGATCTGCACGATCAGGGACACATGGATGAAGATCACGTTCTCATGGCCCCGCTCCGCCGCCACCTGCCGGATGGCCTCCAGAAAGGGCTGGGATTCGATGTCGCCCACGGTGCCGCCGATTTCGCTGATGACCACGTCCACATCGTCGGCCTCCATGCCGTAAATGCGGCTTTTGATCTCGTTGGTGATGTGGGGGATGATCTGCACGGTGGCGCCCAGATAGTCGCCACGGCGCTCCCGGTTCAGCACGCTCCAGTAAATCTTGCCGGAGGAGATGGAGGAGTTGCCCGACAGCGTCTCATCCACGAACCGCTCATAGTGGCCCAGGTCCAGATCCGTCTCCGCCCCGTCGTCGGTGACGAACACCTCGCCGTGCTGATAAGGGCTCATGGTGCCGGGGTCCACGTTGATATAGGGGTCGAATTTCTGGTTCCGCACACTGAGCCCCCGCTGCTTCAGCAGCCGGCCCAGCGACGCCGCGCAGATTCCTTTGCCCAGTCCGGAGACCACGCCGCCGGTGACAAAGATAAATTTGGTTGACATCACTTTCACCTTTCCTTCCTTACGTCCACACACAGCCCGCGCAGACTGCCTGAAAAAGCAAAATCACCGCCGGATTTTGCGGCTAAAAGTCCCTTGTCTTTCTGGACTCTCAGCTGCGATCCGCGGTGTCGCCGTCGTTTTTGATTGTTTTGTGACCCGGACCGTGCGGCGTTCCCGCCGCAAATCGCTGCCCTGCGCGACCAAAATACGGAAAATAATGTAGCACACCCCGGTGAAAAAGTCAATTCTCCCGCCGGTTTTTTTCCGCTTCGGCCGCCGGTTTTCCCGCGGCTTGCGCCGTTCGTTTTCCTCGCCAAAAAGCGTTTCGGCGGACGTCGGTTTTTGTGGAAAATGACGGTTGACTTTATCTGTTTAAAGCTATATGCTGTGAAAGTAAAGAAGTCATCTTCGTTTGATCGTCAGCCGTCAGGCAGGAAGGAGCGCACCCTATGCATCAGAATCTGTCGGGTCACGTCTCTCTCTATACCTTTACGCAGGTCCGCTATGCGGGCCGTTATGACCGTACCTCTCACAAAGCAAGACGGGTCGACTGAACGATCAGCGTGCGCTGTAATCCTCGTATGGGAAGCGGCTCTGTCATTCGGACAGAGCCGCTTTTTATAATATCCGCGCCCCGTATTCCATTTGAATCCCGTATCCTATTTTAATAAGGAGATTGAAAAATGAAAAAGAGAATTCTTGCAGCGGCTCTGTCCGCACTCATGGCTCTGAGTCTGGCAGCCTGCGGCTCCAGCTCCTCCACCGCCTCCTCCGCAGCGGCTTCCGCCTCCGGCTCCGCGGCAGCCGGCTCCGCCTCCGGCAAAAGCTATACCATCGGCATCTGCCAGCTGGTGCAGCATCCCGCTCTGGACGCCGCCACGCAGGGCTTCGAGGACGCTCTCACCGAAAAGCTGGGCAGCTCCGTGACCTTTGACCTGCAGAACGCCGCCGGCGACTCCGCCACCTGCGCCACCATCTGCAACAGCTTCGTCTCCAGCAATGTGGATCTGATTCTGGCCAACGCCACTCCGGCGCTGCAGGCCGCCGCCTCCGCCACCAACACCATCCCCATTCTGGGCACCTCCGTCACCGATTACGCCACCGCCCTGAGCGTCAAGGACTGGAAGGGCACCACCGGCACCAACATCTCCGGCACCTCCGATCTCGCGCCGCTGGACGGACAGGCCGATATGATCAAGGAGCTGTTCCCCGACGCCAAGAACGTGGGAATCCTGTACTGCTCCGGTGAGGCCAACTCCGTCTATCAGGCCAACACCATCACTCCGTATCTGGAGAGCGCCGGCTATACCGTAAAGACCTACACCTTCTCCGACTCCAACGACGTGGCCGCCGTCACCTCCACCGCCTGCGGCGAGTGCGACGTGCTCTACATCCCCACCGACAACACCGCCGCCTCCTGCGCGGAGGCCATCAACAACGTGGCTCAGCCCGCCGGCATCCCCATCGTCGCCGGCGAGGAGGGCATCTGCAAGGGCTGCGGCGTGGCCACCCTGTCCATCAGCTACTACGATCTGGGCTACGCCACCGGCGAGATGGCCTATGAGATTCTGGTCAACGGCTCCGATCCCTCCACCATGCAGATTCAGTATGCGCCCAAGTTCACCAAGGAGTACAACGCCACCATCTGCAAGGCTCTGAACATCACTCCGCCCGACGGCTACACCGCCATCGCCGAGTAACGTTCTCTCTGCTCCGGGACGCAGGGCGTCTCGCCCCTCAGAACTCACACGGAGAGACGCCGCTCGGACGGCGTCTCTCCGCTGAATTCCTTCGCTTTCTTCGGAGGCGGAGGAATGGGATCCGAGACCCATTCCCCTGTCTCCGAACACACATCTGTTACGGAAAGAGGTTCTCTGTATGAGTATCGCCGTTTATTTCGCGTCGCTGGACCCGGTCAACCTGTTCAAGAGCATTCCGGGCAACGTGGCGCAGGGCATCGTCTGGGGGCTGATGGCGCTGGGCGTGTTCATCACCTTCCGCCTGCTGGACATCGCCGATCTGACGGTGGACGGCTCCTTCACCACCGGCGGCGCCGTCACCGTCATACTGACGCTGGCGGGCATGCCCGCCTTCGCCGCGCTGCTGATCGCCATTCTGGCCGGTCTGGCCGCCGGCCTCATCACAGGGCTGCTGCACACCAAGCTGGGCATTCCCGCCATTCTGGCCGGAATCCTGACCCAGTTTGCCCTCTGGTCGGTAAACCTGCATATCATGGGCGGCTGGAAGGGAGCCGCCAACAAATCCATCAACCCCGATCAGTATACGCTGCTGCTTTCGCTGCGCCATGTCACCAAGGCCATTTTGGTGGGCGTGGTGATCGCAGGCGTGATCATCGCCGTGCTTTACTGGTACTTCGGCACAGAGCAGGGCAGCGCCATCCGCGCCACCGGCTCCAATCCCGCCATGAGCCGGGCGCAGGGCATCAACATCGACTCCATGAAGGTGCTGGGTCTGGCCATCTCCAATGCCATGGTGGCCATGGCAGGCGGCCTGATGGCCCAGTATCAGGGCTTTGCGGACATCAACATGGGCCGCGGCTCCATCGTGATCGGCCTCGCCGCCGTAATCATCGGCGAGGTGCTGTGCGACGCCTTCTTCCGCAAGGGCGCAAACTTCGCCGTGCGGCTGATCTTCGTGGTCGTGGGCGGCGTAATCTATTACATCGTCGTGGGCGTGGTGCTGTGGCTGAAGCTGCCCTCCAACGATCTGAAGCTCTTCACCGCGGTGGTCGTGGCCATATTCCTGGCGGTTCCCTACCTGCAGAAGCAGGCCCGGAGCTCCTTCAAGCAGGCCGGACGGAAGGGAGCGAACATCCATGCTTGACATCAACCACGTCTATAAGACGTTCAACATCGGCACCATCAACGAAAAGCGGGCGCTGATCGACCTGGACCTTCACCTCAGGGAAGGCGATTTCATCACCGTGATCGGCGGCAACGGCGCCGGCAAATCCACCATGCTCAACGCCGTGGCAGGCGTCTGGCCCGTGGACGGAGGCTCCATCGTCATCGACGGGAACGACGTCACCGGCCTGCCGGAGCATCAGCGCGCCGCCTTCATCGGCCGCGTCTTTCAGGACCCCATGATGGGCACCGCGCCCAACATGCAGATCATTGAAAATCTGGCGCTGGCCATGCGCCGCGGGCAAAAGCGCGGCCTGTCGTGGGGCGTTACCAAGACCGAGCGGGATCAATACCGCGAAAAGCTCAAGATTCTGGGGCTGGGCCTGGAGGATCGGATGACCTCAAAGGTCGGCCTGCTCTCCGGCGGGCAGCGGCAGGCCCTGACGCTGCTGATGGCCGCCCTGCGCAAGCCCAAGCTGCTGCTGCTGGACGAGCACACCGCCGCGCTGGACCCTGCCACCGCCGCCAAGGTGCTGGAGCTGTCGGATCGCATCGTGGCTGAAAACGGGCTGACCGCCATGATGATCACCCACAACATGAAGGACGCCATCGCCCACGGCAACCGGCTCATCATGATGAACGAGGGCCGCATCATTCTGGACATCGAGGGCGAGGAGAAAAAACGGCTTACCAAGGCGGACCTGCTGCAGAAGTTTGCGGATGTGGCGGGCACGCAGGAGGAAACCGACGAGGTTCTGCTCTCCTGAGCAACTTTGAAAGAAGCCGGGCTCTCCCCGGGGCGGCGCTGCCCTGCGGAAAGCCCGGCTCTTTATTTCTTTAAATCAATTTTCCGATTTGTGAAAATTGCCGGTTGACAACCGGGGAAACTGGGCCTATAATGCAAAACAATCAAATATGAAACCTTTGAGCAAGAGTAGTAACCGGGCAGGCAACCTTTCAGAGAGCCGCGGGTGGTGGGATCGCGGCAGTGAACTTTCCGGCGAATGGACTTGTGAGGGCAGCCGAAAGCCGTATGGCAAGTAGCAGCTGACGGGAGCCGCACCCGTTACCAGCGCGGCGGAAGATGATGGTCTTTCGAAACGAGAGGGCGCAGATGCGTCAACTTGGGTGGTACCGCAGGATGGAAGTCTTGTCCCAAAAAGATTGGGATGAGGCTTTTTTTATTTGCCTGATTTCCCGGAAGGAGTCTTGTACGATGATACGTCTGGCCGGACGATGGCGCCGCTGGGACCGCTTTTTTACGGTGCCTCCGCTCACAAAAGCATACGAATGATGAAAAGATGAAAAGGAGAATTCTTATGAACCACACGATGAAAAAAATGCTGACCGCCGCTTTGGTCGTCGCTATGACCGCTTCTCTGGCCGCCTGCGGCTCCGCCGGAACCGCCTCCTCCAGCGCCTCCGCCTCCGCGTCTGCGTCCGGCTCCGCCGGCGGCAGCGGCAAGTATCTCATCGGCATCGCCCAGTACGGCGAGCATCCCTCTCTGGACAACTGCCGCACGGGCTTTCTGGACGGTCTGAAGCAGGCCGGTCTGGTGGAGGGCACCGACTTCTCCGTGGACTATCAGAACGCCGGTTTCGACGATTCCATCGACACCCAGATCGCCCAGAGCTTCTCCGCCGAGAACGCGGACCTGATGGTGGGCATCGCAACGCCCTCCGCCATCGCCTGCTACGCCGCCGCGGAGGATAAGAACATCCCTGTGATCTTCACCGCCGTCACCGATCCCAAGGCCGCCGAGCTCACCGCCGGCAACTGCACCGGCACCTCCGACAAGCTGCCGGTGGACGCCCAGCTGGATCTGATCCGTCAGCTGCAGCCCAACGCCAAGACCATCGGCATCATCTACACCACCAGCGAGCCCAACTCCGTCTCCGCCATCGCAGAGTACAAGGCCAAGGCTCCCGATCACGGCTTCACCATCGACGAGATCGGCGTCACCGCCCAGTCCGAGGTCACCCAGGCCGCCGACAAGCTGATCTCCGACGGCGTGGACTGCTTCTCCAACCTGACGGACAACAACGTGGTGGGCGTCCTGTCCTCCGTTCTGGAAAAGACCAACGACGCCGGCATCCCCGTGTACGGCTCCGAGATCGAGCAGGTCAAGCTGGGCTGCGTCGCCTCCGCCGGCATTGATTACTACAAGCTGGGCGTTCAGACCGGCGAGATGGCCGCCAAGGTCCTGACGGGTGAAAAGACCTGCGACGACATCCCCTTCGAAACCATCTCCGAATTCGGCGTCTACGTGAACTCCGAAGCTCTGGACGCCATGGGCATCACGCTGCCCACCATCTCCAAGGTGGCCGATACGCCCGTTACCGTCACCGACGTGGCCTGAGTTCTTCCGCTCCGCTGCATCTCCGGTATCTCCGCCGCTCCGCGGCGGGGATACCGGTTTTCCCGGTCTTTCAGAACCTGCAAATTCCGGAAAATTCAAATACAGAGGGGATATTTTATGAAGCTGATTACTTATCGTTATCAAAATCAGACCTTTGTCGGCGCTCTGAGCGAGGGCGGCATCTCTCCCCTGCCCTATGGCAGCATGAACGAGCTCATCGAATCCGGCGAGACGCCGGTGCCCGGCGCGCCCACGCTCCGGGCGGAGGACGCGGAGCTGCTGGCGCCCATCCCGCGCCCCCGGCAGGACGTGATCTGTCTCGGCGTCAACTATCAGTCCCACGCTGAGGAGACCGGCAGCACCTTCACCGGCGAGGGCGCGCCGGTGCCCATTTTCTTCTCCAAGCGGGTCAACGAGGCGGCCGCCCCCGGCGGCGTGATTCAAAGCCACTTCGACATCGACTCTGATCTGGACTACGAGGCCGAGCTGGCGGTCATCATCGGACGCAGCGCCAGCCGCGTCTCGGAGGAGGAGGCCGGCAGCTTCGTGTTCGGCTACACCGTCCTCAACGACGTCTCCTCCCGCCGGCTCCAGACTCATCACAAGCAGTGGTATTTCGGCAAAAGTCTGGACGGCGCCACTCCCATGGGGCCGTGGATCGTCACGGCGGACGAGATCGCCTTCCCGCCAGCGCTGGACATCCGCTGCCGCGTCAACGGCGAGTTGCGGCAGCACGCCAACACCTCCCAGCTGATGACCACCATTCCCCAGATCATCCACATTCTCTCCGCCGGCATGACGCTGCTGCCGGGCACCATCATCTCCACCGGCACGCCCTCCGGGGTGGGACTGGGCTTTCAGCCGCCCCGATACCTGAAATCCGGCGACGTCGTGGAGTGCGAGATCGAACGCATCGGCGTACTGCGCAGCACCGTCCGCTAAACCATTTTCAAGGAGGCTCCCCCATGGCAGATCTATTGATCAGCACTCTGACTCAGGGCCTGATTTACGCATTGATTTCCTTCGGCGTCTACATCACCTATTCCATTCTGGACTTTCCCGACCTGACCACCGACGGCTGCTTCCCGCTGGGCGCCGCCGTCACCGCGGTGCTGCTGACACGGGGCGTCAACCCGTGGCTGACGCTGCTGCTGTCCCTGTGCGTCGGGGCGCTGGCGGGTCTGGCCACGGGCCTGATCCACGTGAAGCTCCACGTCCGAAATCTGCTCAGCGGCATCATCACCATGACGGCGCTGTTCTCCATCAATCTGCAGATCGCCGGGTCCAATCTGGTGGTGGACCGGGGCACCGACACCATCTTCACCTCTCCGGTCACCATGTCCCTGTTCGGCGGGCTGAATCTGCTGGGCCGGAAGCTGGTCGTTTCTCTGGTGCTGGCCATCGTGGTGAAGCTCCTGCTGGACCTTTACTTCCGCACCAAGTCCGGCCTGCTGCTGCGGGCCGTGGGCGACAACGGCACCCTGGTCACCTCTCTGGCCAAGGACGCCGGCAACGTGAAAATTCTGGGTCTGGTAATCGCCAACGCGCTGGTGGCGCTGGCGGGCTGCATCGTCTGTCAGGAGCAGCGCAGCTTTTCCGCCACCATGGGCACCGGACAGGTGGTGTTCGGACTGGCCACCGTCATCATCGGCATCACGCTGTTCCGCAGGCTCAGCTTTGTCCGCGGCACCACCGCCGTCATCGTGGGCAGCATCCTGTACAAGGCCTGCATCCAGGTCGCCATTTCCGTGGGCCTGCCCGCCAACCTGCTGAAGCTGGTCACGGCGGTGCTGTTCCTGCTGGTTCTCGTGGCCTCCGGCCGGAAGGGAGAGGAGATCATCCATGCTTGAAATTCGGGAGATCACCAAAATCTACAACGCAGGCGCCGTCACGGAGCAATGCCTGTTCGACCATTTCTCCCTCACCGTGCCCGACGGCCAGTTCGTCTCCATCGTGGGCAGCAACGGCTCCGGCAAGACCTCCCTGCTGAACATCATCTGCGGCTCCATTCCCATCGAGTCCGGGGACGTGCTGGTGAACGGGCAGAGTATCGCCCGGCTGAAGGACTATCAGCGGTACGCCTCCATGGGCCGGGTCTATCAGAATCCCTCTCTCGGCACCTGCCCCAATCTGACCATGCTGGAAAACCTCTCTCTGGCGGACAACAAGGGCCGGTCGTTCGGCCTGAGCCGGGGCGTCAACCGCCGCCGGACGGAGGATTACCGCCGGGAGCTGGCCGGTCTGGGGCTGGGGCTTGAGGACAAGCTGAACGTGAAGATGGGCAGCCTCTCCGGCGGACAGAGGCAGGCCGTGGCGCTGCTGATGGCCACCATGACTCCCCTGCAGTTCCTGATTCTGGACGAGCACACCGCCGCTCTGGACCCCAAGACCGCTGAGATCATCATGCGGCTGACGGACAAGGTGGTGCGGGAGAAGCGTCTCACCGCCCTGATGGTCACGCATAATCTGCGTTACGCCGTGGAGTACGGCGACCGCATCCTGATGATGGATCAGGGCCAGGTGGTGCTGGATAAGGCGGACGCGGAAAAGAAGGCGACCTCCATCGACGAGGTGCTGGGAATGTTCAACAAAATCTCCATCGAGTCCGGCAGCTGAGGCGGACGGCACAAACAGGGGCGGGATGCTTGCGCATCCCGCCCCTGTATTCATCTTGTCTCCCTGCGCAGCAGCTTTCCGGAAAAGGCCTTTGTCAGCCGCCCCTCCGCCACGGCGGGCGTGCCGCCCACGAATACCCAGTCCATCCCCTCGGCATAGACGGCAGGGGTCTCGTAGGTGCTCCGCGCCCGAAACCGCGCCGGATCAAACAGGCACAGATCGGCGTCCGCGCCGGGCTCCAGCCTCCCCTTCCTTCCAAGGCCCAGCCGGTCCGCCGGGCGGCGGGTCAGCCGGTTCACGGCCTCCGGCAGGGTCAGGGTGCCCAGCTCCCGGACATAGCGGTTCAGCAGATGCGCGGTCATGCCGTACACCCGCGGGTGCAGCAGTCCCGCCGAAGGATAGATGGCGTCGGAGATCACGCTGGTAAAGGGTGCGCGGAGAATGTCGCAGATGTCCTCCTCCGCGGCGATGAAGTCGATCATGGACGGCGCGCACTCCTCGTCCGCCAGCAGGTCGAACAGGGCGTCGAAGGGGTCCTTCCCCTCCGCCGATGCGATCTCCGCCAGCGATTTGCCCTCAAGCTCCCGGTTTTCCGGACGGCGCAGTCCCGTGGCGCGGACATTTTCAAAGCCGCACAGGGCGGTGATGTTCTCAAAGTCGCGGCCCGTTTCCATCCGGCGGCGGATCGCCGCCCGCTCCGCCGGGTCCCGGAGCCGCGCCGTCAGCGCCTCCAGTCCGCCGGAGGAAACCTCCGGCGGCAGCACGTGGATGAGCTGCGTGGACCCGGCGGTATAGGGGTACACGTCACAGCTCACGTCGCTGCCCGCCTCCCGCGCCGCCGTGATCGCCCGGAGCATGGCCGGCACGGCGGAGCGCCAGTTGCGGCGCCCGATGGCCTTGAGATGGCTGATTTCCACGGGAGTGCGCAGCTCGCGGGCCAGCGCGATCATCTCCGCCAGCGCGTCCGTGACGCCGTCGCCCTCCTGCCGCATATGCACGGTGATCGGCACGCCGGAGCCGTGCAGCGGCGCCAGCGCCGCCAGCAGCTCCTCCGGAGAGTAAAAGCATTCCGGCGCGTAGCCCAGTCCCAGCGAGACGCCCAGCACGCCGTCGCCCAGCGCCCGCTCCATCTCCCGGCGGACCCGGCGCAGCTCCTCCGGCGACAGGGAGCCGGGACGGAACCCGGCGGCTCCCGCCCGCAGGACGCCGCCGCCCGCCAGCAGGCCCGCGTTGATCCGCAGGGGCTGTTCGGCCGCGCTGCGGAAGTAGGCCTCCACCGTGGGAAACTTCTCCTCCGGCGGCTCTCCCAGCACGGGGGAGAGATACCGGCGGATGGCCTCCGCGCAGCCGCCGCAGACGGGGGCCGCGGACATCCCGCAGTTTCCGTTGACCACGGTGGTGATGCCCTGCATCAGCTCCGCCTTCCCGTAATCCGGGCGGAACAGCGCCGCGTCGCCGTGGCGGTGGATGTCCAGAAAACCGGGGGTCAGCGTCCGTCCCGCCGCGTCCACGACGTGGGCCGCAGGCGTTTCCCGCAAATTTCCCACCGCCGCCACGCGTCCCCCGGCCACCGCTGCGTCTCCCCAAAAGGCGGGACCGCCGCTGCCGTCCAGAATCCATGCGTTTTGAATGAGCCAGTCCACCATATCCAAAGCCTCCGTTTCTTACTCAGGACAGTGTAGCACCCCCGGAAACGGTTTGCAATCCGGCCAAAAACTGCCGCAAGGTCTTGCTTGACAGGGTAATCGTTTAACAGTATAATCAGGTCAGGAAACCACATGAAATCGTTTTTCTGCAAATTCTTTTAAAATGATAAAAGAAAGGAAGATAAAACCATGATTTATACCACGGAAGTTCAAAATATGTGCCCGGTAGCCAAGGGCGCATATCATGGTCCCGCTCCCATCCCCGAGGAGGGCAAGTGGGTTCAGGCCAAAGAGATCAGGGACATCTCCGGCCTGACTCACGGCATCGGCTGGTGCGCGCCCCAGCAGGGCGCCTGCAAGCTGACACTGAACGTGAAGAACGGCATCATCGAGGAAGCTCTGGTGGAGACCATCGGCTGCTCCGGCATGACCCACTCCGCCGCAATGGCCAGCGAAATCCTCATCGGCAAGACCATTCTGGAGGCGCTGAACACCGACCTCGTGTGCGACGCCATCAACACCGCCATGCGGGAGCTGTTCCTGCAGATCGTCTACGGCCGCACCCAGACCGCCTTCTCCGAGGACGGCCTGCCCATCGGCGGCGGCATGGAGGATCTGGGCAAGAACCTGCGCTCTCAGGTGGGTACCATGTATGCCACCAAGCTCAAGGGGCCCCGCTACATGGAGATGGCCGAGGGCTACGTCACCCGCGTCGCTCTGAACAAGGAGGACGAGATCGTGGGCTACGAGTTCGTCAATCTGGGCAAGATGATGAACGCCATCAAGGCCGGCACCGACGCCAATCAGGCTCTTGAAAAGGCCAGGGGCCATTACGGCCAGTTCGAGAACGCCGCGAAGTACATCGACCCCAGAGAAGAATAAGAAAGGGAGGAATTGAACATGGCTCTGTTTGAAAGCTACGAAAGAAGAATTGAAAAGATCAATTCCGTCCTGAGCGAGTACGGAATCAAGAACATCGAGGAGTGCCGCGACATCTGCAAGGCTGCCGGCTTCGATCCCTACGACATCGTCAAGGGCATTCAGCCCATCTGCTTTGAGGACGCCTGCTGGGCGTACTGCATGGGCGCCGCCATCGCGCTGAAAAAGGGCGTCAAGTCCGCCCCCGAGGCCGCCGAGGCCATCGGCCTGGGCCTGCAGGCCTTCTGCATCCCCGGCTCCGTGGCGGACGACCGCAAGGTCGGTCTGGGACACGGCAATCTGGGCGCCATGCTGCTGCGGGATGAAACCAAGTGCTTCGCCTTCCTGGCCGGCCACGAGTCCTTCGCCGCCGCCGAGGGCGCCATCGGCATCGTCCGCAACGCCAACAAGGCCCGCAAGACCCCTCTGCGCGTCATCCTGAACGGTCTGGGCAAGGACGCTGCCCAGATCATCAGCCGCATCAACGGCTTCACCTACGTCCAGACCCAGTTCGACTATTACACCAGCGAGCTGAAGATTGTCCGCGAGATCCGCTACTCCGAGGGCGAGCGGGCCGAGGTCCGCTGCTACGGCGCGGACGATGTCCGCGAGGGCGTGGCCATCATGCACCACGAGGGCGTGGACGTGTCCATCACCGGCAACTCCACCAACCCCACCCGCTTCCAGCACCCCGTCGCCGGCACCTACAAGAAGGAATGCATCGAGCAGGGCAAGAAGTACTTCTCCGTGGCCTCCGGCGGCGGCACGGGCCGCACGCTGCACCCGGACAACATGGCCGCCGGCCCCGCCAGCTACGGCATGACCGACACCATGGGCCGGATGCACTCCGACGCCCAGTTTGCCGGCTCCAGTTCCGTCCCCGCTCACGTGGAGATGATGGGCTTCCTCGGCATCGGCAACAATCCCATGGTGGGCGCCACTGTGGCTGTCGCCGTGGCGGTGGAGGAATCCCGGAAGTAAAGAGTTTATCCGCAGCCGTCCCGTTCCCGCCCTTCCGGCGGAACGGGACGGTTTTTTTATTTCTCCCGCCGCAGGTTGCTCTTTCCTCCCGTCCTCTCCGGCGTTATAATGAGAAAAACAGGAATTTTTCGTCGGCCGGAGGTGCGCGCAATGGAAAATCCGATATCTGTGATTTTTGCGGTACTGGTGCTGGTGCTGATCGCGGTGTCGCTCTTTCGGCCCCGCAAAAAGAAGAACTCGCCGCCCAAAAGCGGCCCGACATCCGGCTATCCCTACCGACCCGGCATCGAATTCCGGCTGCCGGACGGGCGCCTCACCACCCGCGGCTACGCCGCCGTTCACCCCGGCGAATTCCGCCACTGGGAGCAGGGCCCCGAGGGCGTGTACGGCGAGAATATCGACCGCACCGACTGGGAAAACTGGCGCATCAACTACTACGGCATGTAAGTCCGCCCCGGAGCGGACCGCGGGACACGGCAGGCCCCCGGAGACCGCTCCGGGACCTGCCGCATTTTTCTGAGCTGTTTCTTAGGAGCCGGCTCCGGCCGGATCAGCCGGAGGGTTGGTTCGCCCTTGACGTAACAATTATTGTTATGATATGCTATCTGTCATATTGGAGGTGGAACCGGTGGAGAGTACGGAGAAAACGATTTGCCTGACCACGGAGCGGGAGCTGCGTATTTTCATGGACCCGCTGCGGCAGCGCATTCTTGCCTGCATGGAGCTGGCGGGAACGCCAATGACGGCCAAGAAGCTGGCGGACACGCTGGGCATCGCGCCCTCCTCCGCCAAGCACCACCTCGGCCGGCTGGAGAGCATCGGCGTGGTTCTCAGGGATCATCAGGAGACCATCCGCGGCATTGTGGCCACCTTTTACCGCATGACGGAAAAGGAGGTGGCCTTTGACGGCGTCCGGGAGGGCCTGTGGGATCAGCAGCGGCTGCTTCTGGAGAACCGCAGCCGCATGGTGCAAAGCGGATTCGACCGGGCCATGACCCGCGATGCCGAAATTCTGCGCCGGCTGCCGGAGGATCAGCGTGCCCTCTGGCGCGCCTCTCACGGCCTCGGCACGCGGTTCGAGGCCGGCGTTCTGCATCTCACCCCCGAACAGCTGCGCCAGATGGACGGGCTCATCCGGATGTGGACGGCGGCCAATCGCTCCCCCGCTCCGGGTACGGTTCCCGTGCGTTACTGCCTGGTCAGCTACGAGGCGGCAAACGACAGGGAATAAGGCGCGGAGCCGGCCGCGGCCCGCCTGAAAGGAGGCCATGTGAAAAAACACTATTTTTCAGCCTATGCGGGACTTCCCCGCCAGGTCTATTCTCTTTTTGCCGCCCGGATGGTCAACAGTATGGGATACTTCGTCTCGCCTCTGCTGACGCTGATCCTGACCCAGAAGCTGGGCATGGGCAAGGCGGACGCCGGGGCTGCGGTGGCGCTGCTGATTCTCACGCAGGCGCCCTGCGTGATCCTCGGCGGCAGGCTTGCCGATACCATCGGCAGGAAAAAGACGCTGCTCATCGGCAATCTCGCGGGAGCCTCGCTTTATCTCACCTGCGGGCTGTGCCTGACCGGCAGGCCCATGGTGCTTTGCATCATTCTGGCGGCGGACTGCACGGCTCTGGCCGCTCCGGCATTCGACACCCTGCTGGCGGACCTGACCCGGCCCGAGGAACGGCAGTCGGCCTACTCGCTGCTGTATCTGGGCATCAACATCGGCATGGCGGCCAGCCCCCTGCTGGGCGGTCTGCTGTTTCGGAACCATCTGCCGCTGCTGTTCATTCTGGACGCCGCGACCACCTTTGCGTCCATGTCCATCGTCGCCCTGAACGTGCCGGATCCCTTCTCCCCCGCCCCGGCGGAGGCGGACCGCCCGCCCCGGCTCTCCCTGTATGCGGTGCTGCGGCAGACCCCGGTGGTGCTGGGCTTCCTGCTGCTGCTTTTCTTCTACGATTTCTGCTACTCGCAGTGGAATTTCATGCTGCCGGCGCAGTTCGGCGATCAGTTTTTCGGGGACGGCGCGCGGCTGTACAGCGTCCTCGCCTCGGTCAACGCCGTGACGGTCATCGTCCTGACGCCGCTGATCACATGGCTCACCCGCCGTCTGCGTCCCATGCAGGCGGTGGCGTTGGCGGGTGTCTTTTTTCTCGCGTCATATCTCGGCTTCAGCGCCGGAGGGTCGTTCCCCGTCTATTTCGCTCTGGCAGTGCTGTTCACGCTGGGAGAAATCTGCTCTGCGATCCAGATCGGCGCATTCCTTTCCATCCGTTCGCCGGCAGAATCCCTGGGGCGGATCAACGGCTTCTCCAACCTGCTGCGGGGCGGCGCCACCGCCCTCGGCCCGCTTTTTATGGGACGGTTCCTCATGGTGCGGAGCTATTCCGCGGGATGGCTGGTCACGGCGGGAATCATGCTGGCGGCTCTGTCGGGCTTTCTCCTTCTGGACCGGCGGGACAGACGGTCGTAACCCTTCCCTGCCTCCGGGCAGAAAGTTTCACGCAAAAGCAAAGGCGGCAGGCAAAAGCCTGCCGCCTTAAGCGGTCGTTTCCCGGCTCCGCCGGGCCGGATCCGTCAGCTGAGGTAGTTCAGGGGATTCTTGGGCACGCCGTTGTAGCGCACCTCAAAGTGGCAGTGGTTGCCGGTGGAATTGCCGGTAGACCCCATCCGGGCGATCTGCTGGCCCTTGTAGACGTGCTGTCCCACCGAGACCAGCAGGCTGGAGTTGTGGCCGTAATAGGTCACGTAGCCGTTGCCGTGATCGATCTCCACCAGATAGCCGTAACCGCTCATCCAGCCGGCGTAGACCACGGTGCCGCCGTCCGCCGCGCCGATGGCCGTTCCCATGCGGTTGGCAATGTCGATGCCCTTGTGATACTTGGAGGCATAGCTGTAGGAGAGATTCCGGTAGCCGAACCGGGAGGTCACGTTGCCGGAGCAGGGCCAGCGGAAGGTACCGGTGGCGATCCATGTGGGCCGCTCCTTGGTGCCGCGGGCCTGCTTTTCCGTGGTGGGATTCACCAGCGCCACATAGGACAGGACGGTGCGCTCCGTCTCCTCACCGTTGACGTAGGTGACGTTGGCCACCACGTCGGCGGAGCCGTCGGCGCCCGCGGACAGAACCTGCGTATCGCCCACGTACAGGTAGGCGCTGTCGGTATACTCGATGTCGTAGGGAATCGACTCCACATAGCGCTCCCGCTCCGTCACCGTCAGCGTCAGGTAGGGCACGGCGGCGGACAGCGTCAGGACTTCGCCGATGGAGAGCTTGTCGACATTGAAGCCGGGGTTCATGGCCAGCAGCTCCGTGGAGGTCATATCGTGGGCGTCCGCGATCTCCGACCACGTGTCGCCCTCCTTGACGGTATAGGTGACCTCCTCGTTCTTGGTGCTGTAGAGCATCTCGGCCAGATAGCCGAGGTTCATGATCTTGTCGTTGGGGACGTACTCATGCTTGATCTCCACCTTCTCCTGAAAATCGCAGGAGATGGTGTTCTCATCGCTGATGCCGTCCTTGAGCTGCTGGAGCAGTTCCTCCAGAGCGCCCTCGTAAGGCGTGGCGCCGATCATCTCGCCATCCACATACAGGGCGTAGCCATCCGTCACCAGCCCCACCTCGTCGGAGAGCTCCTCCTCAAAGGTGCTGCTGTCCACAACGTTTTTTCGGGCCGTCAGGCCGCTGTCGTAGCGGATCTGGCTCACGTCCAGCGAATAGCTGTCTCCCAGCGTCTGGCGGGTGACCTGCTCCAGATCGGCGCAGGCGCTTTTTGCCGCCAGCTGAGAGGTTGTGGTGGCCACCACGTCTCCCTTATAGGTGACGGTGGTTCCAAAGGTATAGAAGGAAAAGAATAAAAAGACCACGGCCAGCCCGCCGGCAATCCCCAGAAAGGCCGCCGGATGGAACCGTCTGCGTTCGATCCAGCCCCGCTTCTGCCCGTACCGGCTGGCGGCGCGCCTGCGGCGGCCCCAGGTCATCTCCCGGACCCGGTCACCCAGCAGGGACAGCATACCCCAGCCGAACAGCATCGCCTGTACGGGAAGCCGGTCCGATTCCGGGAAACGATGGGCGTTCCGCTCCCGCACAATATGGCGCCAGCGGCGCCGGGCATGGTGAAATTTGCTCTTGCTCATCAAATACGCCCGCAGCGCCAGCGTCTCGTTCGGATGAACGGCACGGCTCGCGGCCGGGCGTTCCTGCGCTCCGGCAGCTCCCCGGAGCGGGGCCTTCTTCGTCCGGGCCGGCCCGCTCTCTCCGGCTGTCTGCCGGCGAAGCCGATGGGCCCAGAGGCGAACCGCCGTCTCCGTCCGCTCCAGCCGCTGGATCAGCGTCAGCCTCTGCGGTGCCGCGGCAGTCTGTTTCTCTTCCTCCTGATTCACGGTTTTCAATGCGTTCCTCATGTTCCGCTCCTTGATGTTGTAAATCAGTGTCTTTCGCGTTCACAAAATAGTTACATTTTGTTACCGTTTTTTATCATACATACTTTTCGCCCATACGTCAAGTATTTTTTTGTCATAAAAAGTGCCGCCATTTGTGAAAATCCCAGCGTTTTCCAAACAACCGCCTCCCCTGCACACCCCGCTTCACTGGAAAAGTGACACAGGAAAACACGAAAAAACAGGCGATTTTTGTTGCGCATTTTTTACTTTCCGGTTGAAGCCGGGAAAACGGGCGTGTATAATAGTAATAGTGTGTTTTTCCCTCAATTACGAAATTTTGGAGGATCGGTCTATGAATATGTTTGATTTTCTGATTAAAAAGCTGAAGGCAAACCCGCGGAAGATCGTGTTCACCGAGGGCATGGATCCCCGCATTCTGGAAGCCTCTGCCCGCCTGCTCTCCGGAACCTTCCTGCAGCCCGTTCTGGTCGGCAACGCCAAGCAGGTACAGGCCGCAGCCGAGGAAGCCGGCTTCAACATCCGCGGCGCCGAGATCATCGATCCCGAAGCCTTCCCCGAGATGGAGAAGATGGTGCAGACTCTGGTAGAGCTGCGCAAGGGCAAGATGAGTGAGGAGGACTGCCGCAAGAACCTGAAGAAGGGCAACTATTTCGGCACCATGCTGGTGAAGATGGGCTACGCCGACGCTTTGCTGGGCGGCGCCACTTATTCCACCGCCGACACCGTCCGTCCCGCGCTGCAGATCATCAAGACGAAGCCGGGTTCCAAGATCGTGTCCTCCTGCTTCATTCTGGTCCGTCCCTCTGCAACCGGCGAAAATGAAGCTCTGGCCATGGGCGACTGCGCCATCAACATCAAGCCCGACGAGGACGAACTGGTGGAGATCGCGCTGGAGACGGCCAACACCGCCAAGACCTTCGGCATCGACCCGAAGATCGCGTTCCTGAGCTATTCCACCTTTGGCTCCGGCAAGGGCGAGGACGTGGACAAGATGCACAATGCCTGCGCCAAGGCCAAGGCCGCCGCGCCGGATCTGGTCATCGACGGCGAAATGCAGTTCGATGCCGCCGTTTCTCCCCGCGTGGCACAGACCAAGTGCCCCGACTCCCCCGTCGCCGGCCACGCCAACACCTTCATCTTCCCCGACATCAATGCGGGCAACATCGGCTACAAGATCGCCCAGCGTCTGGGCGGCTTTGACGCCTACGGCCCCATTCTGCAGGGCCTGAACGCGCCCATAAACGACCTCAGCCGCGGCTGCAACGCTCTGGAGGTTTACTCCATGGCCATCATCACCGCCGGTCTGCTGGACTGATTCCATATCAAAACAAGAGGCAGGGACTTGCGTCCCTGCCTCTCTTTTTGGTTCATTCAGGCGAATCTGCGGCGGAAGGCCCAGCTGCCCGCGGCGGCCAGCAGCAGCGCGATTCCCACCGGCCAGTAGACCACCGTCAGCGGCGCCGTGGTGCCGTAGATGTCAAAGATGCCATGCAGGCAGCTGCCCACGGCCAGCGTGGCCCAGCCAAAGCCCCAGAGACTTCTGGTCTGAGGGTCCGGCACACCGGTCCCCAGACGCGCCATCAGCAGCGGCGCCGCGCTCCCCAGCAGCGGAAACAGGAACAGCGCGATCATGAAGCCTGAGTAAACGCCGTGGCTGAACACCTCGTAGATGATGCTGAACACGCCGCAGAAGGCGGCGGCCAGCAGATACCGGCGGCTGATGCGGTACAGAAGCTGCTTATCCGATGTAGACAATGTCGCTCACCTCTCTCTCTGAAGTCCGGCTGCCCCCGGTGGTGGGATGATTGATGATGGTCCCGTTGAACACCATGGTAGAGGAGCCGCCGCCGTCCAGATTATAGGCGGTCTCGACGCCCAGCTTGGACTCCATGAACTGTGCCAGCTGGTACAGGGACAGTCCCGCGCTGGCGTCCGTCCGCCCGTCCGCCACCACAAAGACATAGTGGTTCTCGCCGATCTGGCCGATGGCGGTGCGGGGGTTGCTGACCATGGCCTTGTAGACCTCCGTATCGGGATCCACGACAATGTCCCCGTTCTCCACCAGTCCCGGTCCAAAGGAGAGCACCTGCTGGGCCCCGTCGTCCAGCAGCTCCTGGGCGGTGACGGCGTACTCGTTCACGATGGAGAGGTTGCCGTTCCCGTCGATCACCAGATCCTGCCGGTCGTTTCCGGCGGAGGTGTCGCGGTACAGCACGCCGTTGCGGATGACATAGCCGCTGTTCTGGGTTCCGTAGAAGTCGCCGTTGACAGCGAGGATCGCGTTGTTGGTCTCGGCCATGGACGAGGTGGTGGCCGTGATGTTCTTGCCGTAGGTGTTGTCGGCAAGGGCGGTTTTCAGCGTCTCGCCGTCGGAGAGGACGACATCCGCCACGTAGATGTCCGTGTCGTCCTCGCGGTATTGAGTGATCTTGACGGAGATTCCGTCGCTCTGATAGGAGTCGTCCGTCACCTCGGCGGCCACGGTCGTGTTCCCCGCCGTATCCGCGGAGGTATCGGCGCTGCCGCTCTGCACGGTGGTCTGGACGGTGTTGGAAGTGCTGTCCGATACCACGGCGTAGCTGCGCGGAATCACAAAGGCGTCCAGCAATACATAGGCGGTAAACAGCGTCAGTGCCGCGCCGTACAGCACCTGCCAGCGAAATTTGCGTTTCATGCCGCATCTCCTCTTTCCCGGACGATTGCCGCCGGGCCGGAATTTATTTGGGGGTTGCTCTCCGGCTTTTTCCGAAATATCCAGAATCTCTGGACCAAAAAGCTCAGGGAGAAAAATGTCAGCTCCGTCACCAGCTTGGCGGCGAATTTATTCACCCCCAGCGAGTTGACCATAAAGCTCAGCAGTACGGTGTTGCCCGCCAGAATGCAGGCGGCCAGCGAAAAATACTGCGCGCCGGTTTTCAGCAGGCTGTCGTGGTTCCTGAATACCAGCTTCTTGTTGATGGCGAAGTTCGTCCCCGCGCTGACCACCCGTGCGCACACGTTGGACAGCGGGATGCTGACGCTGCCCAGCCCTCCCAGCAGAACCACCAGCAGGCTGTAAAGGCTGTAATCCACCGCAAAGCCGGTAAGAGACGAGGCGGCGAACTTCAGAATGTTCCCGTAGATCAGGAAGGAATCCCGCAAGGTATGGAAGTGCGAGGCCCGGTTCCCGTCCAGATAGATGGTCTGAATGGGGATCTCCTGAAACGGGATCTTCCGGCGGGGACACTCCATCAGCACGTTCATCTCATATTCGTAGCGGTTTCCCTCCACTGCGGAAAGCACCGGCAGCAGCTCGGCGCCGAAGCCACGCAGGCCGGTCTGGGTGTCGCTGACGCGGCAGCCGGAGGACAGTCGGTAAACCGTGCGGGTGATGGCGTTGCCGAACCGGCTCCGGGCCGGCGTGCCGGCTCCGAAGGAGCGGCAGCCCAGCGTCAGCGCGCCGGGACGGGCCGCGGCGGCATCCGCCACGCGCGCGGCGTCCTCCGGAGTGTGCTGCCCGTCGGAATCCAGCGTGACCACCACGCAGTCGGCGTCAAAGTGTTCGGCGATATAGGCCATTCCCAGCTTCAGGGCATAGCCCTTCCCCTGATTGGATTCGTAGGAAAGCACCACGGCCCACGGCCGCAGGCTGCGGAATATATCGGCGTAGGCGGCGCCGCTGCCGTCATCCACCACGACAATGGCGGAGAAGTCGGCCTCGGCGAGCTGCCGGACCAGAGGGAGCAGCGTCGCTCCCGGCTCATAGGCGGGGATCAGCGCGATTCTTTCTTTGTTGTTCATGCTTTGTCAGCCTCCTCGGAAACATCGGATTGCCCCTTTGCTATCGTCAGTATATACCGAACACATTAAAGATAGCTAAAAGAAAAATAAATTTTTCAGCAGGACAAAATGCAAAGGGAAGCGGCGTCTGCCGCTTCCCTTTTATAATATGGAGAAGGCTCTCCCGCTCACAGCAGGTTCATCAGGTTGAAGGCAATGATGAGGCCCGAGAACACGATGGAAACCGTGGAGCACAGCTTGATGAGGATGTTCAGGGACGGGCCGGAGGTGTCCTTGAAGGGATCGCCCACGGTGTCGCCCACCACGGCCGCCTTATGGCAGTCGGAGCCCTTGCCGCCGTGATGGCCGGATTCGATGTACTTCTTGGCATTGTCCCATGCGCCGCCGGCGTTGGACATGAACACAGCCATGGCGAAGCCGGTGACGGACACGCCGCCCAGCAGTCCCACGACGCCCTCGGTGCCCAGAACGAGGCCGGTAGCGATGGGGACGATGATGGCCAGCAGCGCCGGAGCCACCATCTCATGCAGTGCGCCCTTGGTGCACAGGCCGACACAGGAGGCATAGTCCGGGTCGGCAGTGCCCTCCATGATGCCGGCGATCTCCCTGAACTGACGGCGAACCTCCATAACGATGGACTGTGCCGCCGTCTGGACGGCGCTCATGGTGAAGGCGGAGAACACGAAGGTCAGCATGGCGCCGATGAACAGGCCCACCAGCACCGTGGGATTGGTGACGGACAGGTCCATCTTTACGCCCTTGGCCTCCACGATATTGACGTAGGAAACCAGCAGCGCCAGAGCGGTGAGGGAGGCGGAGCCGATGGCGAAGCCCTTGCCGGTGGCGGCGGTGGTGTTGCCCAGAGAATCCAGCGCGTCGGTGCGCTCGCGGACCATCTCGGGCAGGCCGGCCATCTCGGCAATGCCGCCGGCATTGTCGGCCACAGGTCCGTAAGCGTCGGTGGCCAGCGTGATGCCCAGCGTGGAGAGCATGCCCACGGCGGCGATGCCGATGCCGTACAGGCCCATATTATAGTTGCCCTGTCCGCCGGCGGCAAAGAAGCTGATGACCACGGCGGCGGCCACGATCAGGATGGAGGCCACGGTGGAACGCATGCCCAGAGACAGACCGCCGATGATGACGGTGGCGGAGCCGGTCTCGGAGGAGTCGGCCAGCCGCTGCGTGGGCTTATAGGTGTCGGAGGTGTAGTATTCGGTGAAATAGCCGATGGCGCAACCGCCCACCAGGCCGGAGAGGATGGCCACGTACACGCCCATGTCGCCCACGGTGTAGTAGGTCAGAGGCGCGGCAGCCACGGCGGCCAGAACAGCGGCCAGATATGTACCGGTGCGCAGGGAGGTCAGCAGAGACTTCTGCGTGGCGTCCTCCTTGGTCTTGACGAAGAAGGAGCCGATGATGGAGCAGACGATGCCGCACACGGCAATGAGCATGGGCAGCAGCATTCCGGCATAGCCGTAGCCGGCGGCGGTGCTCAGTGCGAAGGTCGCCAGCACGGAGCCGACATAGCTCTCGTACAGGTCGGCGCCCATGCCGGCCACATCGCCCACGTTGTCGCCCACGTTGTCGGCGATGGTGGCGGGGTTCCGGGGATCATCCTCCGGGATGCCGGCCTCGACCTTGCCCACCAGATCGGCGCCCACGTCGGCGGCCTTGGTGTAGATGCCGCCGCCCACACGGGCAAACAGCGCCATGAAGGAGGCGCCCATGCCGTTCATGACCATGATGTTGGCCAGCGTCGTGGCGTCGGTGACGCCAAAGGCAAAGTACAGCAGGTGGAACCAGATGGAGATGTCCAGCATACCCAGGCCCACCACCGTGAAGCCCATGACGGAGCCGGAGGAAAACGCCACCCGAAGGCCCTTGTTCAGGCTCTCAGAGGCCGCCTGCGCCGTGCGCGCATTGGCGTTGGTGGCGATCTTCATGCCGATGAGGCCCGCCAGCATGGACCAGATGCCGCCCGTGAGGAAGGCAAAGGGGGTAAACTTGGAAAGCATTTCTCCGCCGGTGGCAAACGCCATAATGAGCAGCACCACAAAGACCACCAGAAAGACCTTGGCGACGGTCGTGTACTGCTGCTTCAGATAGGCGTTGGCGCCCGCCCGGATGGAGGCCGCGATCTTCTGCATTTTTTCGGTCCCCTCCGAATAGCTCAGGACCTTTTTCGCCTGGGTTACGGCGAACAGAATGGCCAGCGCAAAGCCGACAAAACCAACCCAAAACAGGTTTTCCATGCTTCTTCTCTCCTTTTGCGTTGAGCGTATAATTGATACGTAAGCATTTTAACACATTATGTCGCCTTTTCAATGTTCTGTTGCCTAAATTTTTGCGTTTGCATTTTTATTTTACGTTTTATGAAATTTTTCGGACCTTGTGGAAAGAAAATACAGTTAAAATGACGGACGCCGGATGCTCTCTCCGCCGCATTTTCCGCAGGCTCCGCCGCCGCGGCCGCAAAAAAGCGCCGGGCTTTTCAGCCCGGCGCCTGCTTTTGCGTATGTGCGGAACAGCTTTTCCCCGGTTCAGTCCAGAGGCGGAAAATCGGTAAAGACCCAGCGCCCGTTGACCAGCTTGTAGGGATAGGCGCTGCACTCCAGCCCCGTGACGCTCTCCCCGTCGTCTCCCAGCATCTCCACCGTCACGTTGACCAGATAGGCGGAGTCGCTCTGCCGCTCCACGGCATAGGTGGATTCGCCCTGCGCCGGAGTCTCCTCCTCGTCGTCGGCCGGCTCCACATTCTCGTAAAGCACACCGTCCACCTCGCAGAAGCGGGCGGGCGTCCTGTCGCCGTCGGTGAGCTCCGTGACCAGCTCCTCGGAAAACAGGCTGCGGAGATACGTCTTCAGATCCTCCAGATTCTCGATTCCGGCATATTCCACCCGCTGATAAACGGCGCCGTCCACCGTGACGGGGGCTCCGGAGGAGGGCAGCGTCCCCTTGCCAAACCAATCGTAGGCGGAGGCGGCCCGGTGGTAAGCGTCCAGAACCTGCTCGTCGGTCAGGGGCGCCTCGGTGTCCCTTGTGGAGGCCGCCTGCATGGACTGGTAGGAGGATTCCGCGGCTGAGGCGGCGGGTGTCTCCCCCGGAGCGGAAACCGTCTGTCCGGATGCTGCGGAGGATGCCGGGTTCGCCGCCGGAGCGCCGCAGCCGCCGGTCACCAGCAGCGTCAGCGCCAGCAGCAGGGCCGCCGGGACTCTATGTTTCATGCCGCTCGCCTCCTTTTCCCCTGCGCCGTCAAAAGCGCCTGTTTTCGCCGGTATTCTCTCCTTTTCTTCTAATTCAAACCTAACATACCTTTGTCCGAAAATCCATCATTTTTTCTGCACTTTCGCAAAATTCCGCAAAAAAAATCGCCGTCCGGACTGCCGGACGGCGCTGGGGGAAATATCCCCCTTTGCTGTCATGGGGTTTTTATCGTGATCGGCCCGCAGGGACCGGTGGATGACCAACGCAAAGACCTCAAAAAACAAAAAGCCCACGCTTCTTCAAAGCGTGGCTTCCATGCTGTCTGCTCAGCGATCGCTGGGGATCAGGGTGCAGTCACCGTAGATCAGATCGTCCAAGTCATAGACTGTGAAGTTTTCCTTCATCATGTTCGCTATCACTCCTTTCTTCTTTTTTATTATCTGTATTGTACCCTCTTTTTTGCAAGTGCGCAAGCGCAACATTAGACATATCTCACATATATTATTGAAAATTTTTGTGCAATTATACCTGTATTCTGTGATTGTACTGTCTCCCGTTCCCCGATATAATTCATAGTGTAAACTATTTTGACTCTGAACGATTTGTGAGGTGACCGCCATGGACGAAACTTCGCTGTCCGGCCTGCGGGATGAGCTTTTGGATTCCCTTCGCATCATCTATCAGCTGCCGGCCTTCGGCGCACTGGCGGAGCTACTGCAGGGCGAGGCGCTGGTTCTGCAGTACCTGTCGGTCTGCGGGGACGAGCCCACCTATCCCTCCCAGCTCAGCGACCGGCTGCATCTGTCCCGTTCCCGCATCACCGGTGCGCTGAACTCTCTGCGCCGGAAGGAATTCGTCCGTCTGGAGCCTTCCCCCGGGGACCGCAGGCGGGTGGAGGTGTTCATCACGCCGGCGGGCCGGGAGCAGATCGAGGGGCAGATGCAGCGGATGCTGGCGTATTTTGACCGGATGCTGAACGGGCTGGGCACACAGGACGCCGAATCCCTGATCGCCCTGATGAACCGCTGCATCGCCATCATGGAGGAATAGGGGAGCGAGTATGGAAAACGGCGCGTACGTATCCTTTGAAAATGTATCCAAGCTCTACCGGATGGGCGAGGTGACCATTCGTGCGGTGGATCACATCTCCTTTCAGATCGGGCAGGGAGAGTTTGTGGTGATCGTGGGCCCATCCGGCGCGGGCAAAACCACAGTGCTGAACATGCTGGGCGGCATGGACCAGTGCTCGGAGGGCACCATCACGGTGGACGGTGCGGAGATCAGCCGCTACTCCCCCCGGCGGCTCACCGGCTATCGCCGCCATGACATCGGCTTCGTGTTCCAGTTCTACAATCTGGTGCAGAATCTGACGGCACTGGAAAACGTGGAGCTGGCGGCCCAGATCTGCCGCAGTCCGCTGGACGCGGAGCTGGTGCTGGACGAGGTGGGACTCCGGGAGCGGAAGAACAATTTTCCGGCCCAGCTCTCGGGAGGAGAACAGCAGCGGGTGGCCATCGCCCGGGCGCTGGCCAAGAATCCAAAGCTGCTGCTGTGCGACGAGCCCACCGGGGCGCTGGACGACCAGACCGGGCGCTCCATTCTGAAGCTGCTGGAGGAAACCTGCCGCCAGAAGGGCGTGACGGTCATTGTCATCACCCACAACAGCGCCCTGACGCCCATGGCGGACCGGGTCATCCACATCAAAAACGGAACCGTGGCGGAGACGAGCTGCAATGAGCATCCTGCCTCCGCCGACCAGATCGAGTGGTAGATCAAAACTTTCAGGAGAGGAGGCGCCGGCCATGCGGGCAATCGACCGGGATTTCTGGCGCGAGGTGCGCCGTACCCGCAGCCGCTTCCTGTCCATTTTGATTCTGGTGGCGCTGGCTGTGGCGTTCCTCTCCGGGCTGCGGGCCACCGCGCCGGACATGAAGCGCACCTGCGACAGCTATCTGGACGGGCAGAACTTCATGGACATTCAGGTGCTCTCCACGCTGGGGCTGACGGCGGAGGACCTGCGGGTCCTGTCGGAGCAGCCCGGCGTCTCCGGCTGCGAGGGCACCTATGTGATCGACGCCTACGCCCGCGGGGCCTCGCAGGACATCGTAGCCAAGATCTACTCTCTGCCTGAGAAGATGAACCTGCTGACGGTGGATACGGGACGGATGCCCCGATCCGCCGCCGAATGTGTCGCAGACAAGCAGCTGCTGGCCAGCCTCGGCCTGTCTCTGGGCGACACGGTCTCCCTCCGGACGGAGGGGGACTTCGCCGATGCGTTGCCCGGAGGGACTTACACCATCGTGGGCACCGTGACCTCTCCGCAGTACATCAGCGTGGAACGGGGCACCTCCACGCTGGGCAGCGGCAGCGTCAAGGCCTTCGTCTACCTGCCTGCGGACGCCTTCCATCTGGACGTGTACACCTCCGCCTTTCTGACGGTGGGTGGGGCCAGAGAACTGACCGCCTTCTCCGACGCGTATGACGATCAGGTGGCCGCCGTGACCAAGGCGCTGGAGCCGCTGAGCCGGGAACGGGCCAGGCTCCGCCGGGAATCGCTGGTGGACGAGGCCAACGAAAAGCTGGCGGACGCGCAGGCCAAGCTGGATGACGCCAAGGCCGACACGGCCCGGAAGCTGGCGGACGCCCGCGGCAAGCTGAGCGACGCCCGGGCCGAGCTGGACGACGGCTGGGCCAAGGTGCAGGACGCCCGGACCACGCTGCTCTCCGAGACCGCCGACGCGCAGGCCAAGATCGACGACGCGAAAAGCGATCTTGCCGACGCCGAGATAGAGCTGGATCAGCGGGAGGGCGACTACGCTGCCGGCGTCATGGAATACGAGCAGGGCCTCCGGGACTATGAGGACGGCAAGACCCAGTACGAGGCCGGCCTGTCGGAATACGAGAAAAACGAGCAGAAGCTCAAGGATGCCGCCGCCGACCTCGCAGCCGGCGACTATCAGCTCTCGCAGGGGTATCAGGAGCTGACGGGCCGGCAGAATCAGTTCAACGCCCTGATGGACACCGTGCGTGCCGCCGTCAACGCCCAGCTGCCGGAGGAACAGCGGTTCGCGGACAACGCCCTCCTGCTGGAGGCCATGAAAGCCAGCGCCGAGACCTCCGCCGCGGCGGACGCCGTGCTGGCCGGAATGTATCAGGCCTCGGCACTGACCCCGGCAGAGATTCTGACGGCTCTGGCAGCCGATCCCGCGGACGCGGCGGCACAGACGGCGCTGGGCATGGCCTGGGGCGCGCTGGCGGAAAATCTGACCGCCGCGGGGATCACGGATGTCTCCCAGCTGCCGGCGGCCATGGCCGCGGATGTCGACGGCACCGGCGTCTCCGCCGCCGTGGGCGGCGCGCTGGCCTCCATCCACGCAGGACTGTCCCAGTCCGACGGCACCGCCGTCACCAGCGCCTACCTGCTCTCCGCCAAGGAACAGCTGGACAGCGGCTGGAGCAGCTATTACAGCGGCGCCGCGGCGCTCTCCGCGGGCTACGACCAATACAATGACGGCAAAAAGCAGCTGGCGGAGGCAAAGGTCAAGCTGGACGACGCCGCGGGCCAGCTGGAGGAATCCCAGGCAAAGCTGGAGAGCGCCAAGGCCCGGCTGGCCGAGGGCAGGGAAAAGCTGGACGGCGGCTGGGACGACTACTACGACGGCACCGCCAAGGTGAAGGACGCGGAGCAGGAACTCTCCGACAAGACGGCTGAGGCGCAGGGCAAGATCGACGACGCCGTGAGCGGGCTGCGGGACGGAGAAGTGACGTACAACGACGGTCTGGCGGATTACCGGGAGGGCAAGGCCGAGGCGGAGGAAAAGATTTCCGACGCGGAGAAGAAGCTGGCCGACGCCCGGCGCAAGGTGGCCGACATCGACACCTGCGAGTGGTACGTGCTGGACCGCGGCTCCAATCCGGGGTATCTGGGCTTTGGACAGGACGCGGACCGGATGTCCAATCTGGCCTCCGTGTTCCCTCTGCTGTTCTTTCTGGTGGCGGCGCTGGTGTGCCTGACCACCATGACCCGCATGGTGGAGGACGAGCGCCTCCAGATCGGCTGCCTGAAGGCGCTGGGCTACACCCGCTGGACCATCTCCCGGAAGTATCTGGGCTACGGACTGCTGCCCTCCCTGCTGGGCGGCGGGCTGGGGCTGGCGCTGGGCTACACCCTGTTCCCCTCCATGATCTTCACCGCCTATCAGATCATGTATGAGGTCCCCGACATTCAGCTGCACCAATACACCTCCGTCAGCGTGCTGTCGGTGCTGGCCGCGGCGGCCTGCACCACAGTGGCCGCGCTGTCCGCCTGCTTTGCCGCCCTGTCGGAGACCCCCGCCGCCCTGATGCGCCCCAAGGCGCCGAAGCCCGGCAAACGGGTCTTTCTGGAATACATCCGTCCGCTGTGGCGCCGTCTGAGCTTCCGCCGGAAGGTTACGGCCCGGAACCTGTTCCGCTACCAGCGGCGGTTCTGGATGACCGTGATCGGCATCGGGGGCTGCACGGCTCTGATTATCGCGGGCTTTGGTCTGCGCTCCTCCATTCTGGCCACCATGGACCGCCAGTACGGCCAGCTCTATCACTACACGGCGCAGGCGGTGCTTGCCTCCAACGTGCTGGACTCGGAGCGGGAGGCCATTCAGCAGCAGATCGACGGCGATCCCGCCGTCACCGCATCCCTTCCCTGCCTTCTGGACACCGCCACGGCGGAATCCGACTCCTACAGCACCTCCGCCTATCTGGAGGTGGCCGACGGAGCCGGGCTTGGAGATTTCGTGGATCTTCACGACTATGCCGGCCGCGGGCCCCTGACCCTCTCCGACAGCGGGGCCGTCATCGATCAGAAGCTCTCGGAGCTGCTGGGGCTGCGGGTGGGTGATTCCTTCACGCTGGACCGCGACGGGCGGTACACGGTGACGGTCTCCGGCATCTGCGAGCACTATCTGGGTCACTTCGTCTACATGACCCCGGCCTATTACCAGCAGGTGTTCGGAACCGCGTATGCGTCCAACGCCTATCTGCTCCGGCTCACGGACAGCTCGGAGGCCACCTGCAGCGGGGTCTTTTCCGGACTGATGCGGCTCAACGGCGTGGCCTCCGCCACCCGGCTGCTGGACACCCGCGACACGTACCATCACTCCATGGAGCGGGTGGATTTCGTGGTGGTCATCGTCATCATCTCCGCCGCGGCGCTGGCGCTGGTGGTGCTGTACAACCTCAGCAACATCAATATCACCGAGCGGAAGCGGGAGCTGGCCACCATCAAGGTCCTGGGCTTTTACGACCGGGAGGTGTCCGCCTACGTCAACCGGGAAAACGTGGTTCTCACCGCGGCGGGCATCGCACTGGGCATTCTGGCGGGCCACCTGCTCCACGCATGGCTGGTCCGCTCGGTGGAGATCGACCTCATGATGTTCGGCCGCCAGACGGACCCCACGGCCTATCTCTGGGCCGCCCTGCTCACGGCGGGCTTCTCGGCGCTGGTCAACGGATTCGGTTTTCTGAAAATGCGGAAAATCGACATGGTGGAGTCCCTTAAAAGTGCCGAATAACCGAATGAATTTTCTTCCAATCCCCAACTTTGTACAAATTTAATCTCGCATGACGCAGGGCGCTATGGTATAATAACCGCAAAGCGGTTATGACGCCACAGCGCCCTGATTCTCGGGGCCGCGCCGCCGTTTCGGGCGGTGCCTGACCGTGCGGCGGCAGGGCTGTCCGTCGTGCCGCCATGCGGCTTTGTCTGTACGGAACCTCTGCGCGGGCAGGGGTGCGTTTTTTCGTGCGGCTTCCGCACAGCGATCTGCGGCGAAGGAGGCCGCTTCCCGATATGGCCAAACACAGGCGCAGGCGTCGGCCGTTCCGCCGCCTGCTGGTATTTTTGCTGATTGCGGCGGCGCTTGCCGCCTTTTTGCGGTGGGATAACCACTCCCTTCAGACCGAGACCTTCACCTATCCCTCCGCCCGTCTGCCGGAAAGCTTTGCGGGATTCCGCATCGCGGTGCTCTCCGACCTGCACGGCGCGTCCTTCGGCAGCGGCAATGAGACGCTGCTGGACGGCGTCCGGGCGCAGAAGCCGGACATCATCGCCGTCACCGGCGATCTGGTGGACCGCTACCGCGGCATCGACTGGACGTATGTGGAGCAGATTGCCGCGGGTCTGGCGGACATCGCCCCGGTGTACTACGTCACCGGCAACCACGAATGGGCCCTGCGGGACGATGTGCCCCGTCTGGAGGAAACGCTGACCTCGGCCGGGTGGACCGTGCTCTCCAACGAGTATGTGCCGCTGAGCCGGGAGGGCGCCTCCATCGTGCTGGCGGGCATCGACGACCCCAACGGCTACTCCGACCAAAAGACGCCGGAGGAGCTGACGGCGGAGCTTTACGCCGAGCTGGGCCGTCCCTACTGGATTCTGCTGGCCCACCGGAACGACCGGTTTGAAAGCCAGTACAGTCTGCTGGGCGCCGACCTGACCATCTCCGGCCACGGCCACGGCGGCATCATCCGCCTGCCCTTTACCGACGGGCTGCTGGGAACTCAGCGCAACTGGTTCCCCTCCTATACCGCGGGCTTTTACACGGCCCACGGCAACACGGTGTTCGTCTCCCGGGGACTGGGCAATTCCGGGGCCTCGCTGCGGCTGTTCAACCGGCCTCAGCTGGCGGTAATCACGCTGGAGCAGGCGTGATCGTCCCTCTTTTTTGAAAATTTCGCGCCGCGGGCGCGCTGTGGGGTTTGTTATGACGGAATTCAACGCCGGAAAAATCGACATTGCCGTGATCGGCGCCGGCCATGCCGGAATCGAGGCCGCGCTGGCGGCGGCCCGGCTGGGACTGTCCACCGCCGTTTTTACCATCAATCTGGACGCTGTGGGCAATATGCCCTGCAATCCCGCCATCGGCGGCACCGGCAAGGGCCATCTGGTCCGGGAGCTGGACGCGCTGGGCGGCGAGATGGCCAGGGCGGCCGACGCCTGCTGCATCCAGTACCGGCTGCTGAACCGGGGCAAGGGCCCTGCGGTCTGGAGCCTGCGGGCGCAGGCGGACCGCAGGAAGTATCAGGAGTATATGAAGCACACGCTGGAGCGGCAGGAGCGCCTGACGGTCCGCCAGGGCGAGGTGATCGACCTGCGGCGCCGGGCGGACGGCGTGTTTGAGACGGTGCTGGCCACCGGCGCGGTCTATGAGGCCCGCGCCGTGGTGATCGCCACCGGAACGTACCTTGCGGGGCGGACCATCATCGGCGAGTGCGTGGAGGAATCCGGCCCCGACGGAATGCACGCCGCCTCCCGGCTGACGAACGCCCTGCGGGCGCTGGGCCTGCCCCTGCGCCGGTTCAAGACCGGCACGCCGCCCCGCATCAACACGCGGGGCGTGGACTTCTCCAGAATGGAGGTGCAGAGCGGCGACACTCTGCCCGTCCCCTTCTCCTATTCCACCCGGCAGATGCCGGAAAACCGCGCGGTGTGCTGGCTGACGTGGACCACGGAGGAGACGAAGCGCATCGTGCTGGAAAATCTGGACCGCTCCCCCATCTACTCCGGGGTGATCGAGGGCATCGGCCCCCGGTACTGCCCCTCCTTTGAGACCAAGGTGGTCCGTTTCCCGGACAAGCTGCGCCACCAGCTGTTCATCGAGCCCATGGGCCTGAACACCGACGAGCTGTACGTGCAGGGCTTCTCCTCCTCCATGCCGGAGGAGGTGCAGCTGCGGATGCTCCACAGCGTCACGGGACTGGAGCACGCGGAGATGATGCGCCCGGCCTACGCCATCGAGTACGACTGCGTGGACCCGCTGGCGCTGCTCCCCACTCTGGAGGTCAAGGCTGTCCCCGGCCTGTACGGCGCAGGGCAGTTCAACGGCTCCTCCGGCTACGAGGAAGCCGCGGTGCAGGGCTTTGCGGCCGGCGTCAACGCCGCCCTGAAGCTGCTGGGCCGCCCGCCCCTGATCCTCCGGCGCAGCGAGTCCTATATCGGCACGCTGATCGACGATCTGGTGACCAAGGGCACCAACGAGCCCTACCGCATCATGACCTCCCGCAGCGAATACCGCCTGATTCTCCGGCAGGACAACGCCGACCTGCGGCTCACCCGGCTGGGCCGGGACATTGGGCTGGTGCCGGAGCAGCGGCTCGCCGAGGTGGAGGAAAAGTATGCCGCCGTGGACCGGGAGATCGCCCGGCTCAGCCGCACCGGGGCTTCGCCCTCCCCCGCCCTGTCCGCCTTTCTGGCGGAGAGAGAGACGGCGGACGTGCCCGACGGCGGACGTCTCATCGATCTGCTCCGCCGGCCCGAGCTGCGGTACGACGACCTCGCGCCCTTCGATCCCCAGCGGCCTCCCCTCTCCCCCGATGTGACGGAGCAGGTGGAGATTTCCGTCAAGTACGAGGGCTATATCCGCCGCCAGCTGCGGCAGGTGGCGGACTTTGAGCGGATGGAGACCCGCACCCTGCCCCCGGAGCTGGACTACAGCTCCATCGGCGGACTGCGTCTGGAGGCGCGGGAAAAGCTGAATGACGTCCGCCCCGCCAATCTGGGGCAGGCCTCCCGCATTTCCGGCGTCTCTCCCGCAGACATCGCCGCGCTGATGATCTTTTTGGAGCAATCCCGCTGAGCCTGTTTTCCCCGATGAATAGAGAACATCCAAGGAAGGAAGCATAGACCGATGATCATTGACCTGACACACACCATCACCCCGGATATGCCCGTCTATCCCGGCACCGCCACTCCCTCCATGGCCCCCTCCGGCACATTGGTCCGGGACGGCTATCGGGAGACCATGCTTCAGATTCCCTCCCATTCCGGCACGCACATGGACGCCCCCTCCCACCTGCTGCGCAGCGGCTCCTCGCTGGACGTGCTGCCCATCTCCCAGTTCTGCGGCCGGGCCGTGGCGCTGGACGTCACCTTTCTTCCGGCAGGCGGCATCATCACCGCCGATTTCCTGCGGGCCCAGAACGGCGCGCTGCTCTCCGCCGATTTCGTTCTTTTTTACACCGGCTGGGAGAAAAAATGGGGCACCGGCGACGAAAGCGGCGCCTTCCCCGTCCCTGACGCGGAGGCGGCCCGGTATCTGGTCTCCTGCGGTCTGAAGGGCGTCGGCATCGACGCGCCGTCCATGGACCCGCTGAACGACAGGGAGCTCAAGGCGCACCGCGTCCTGCTGGAGGGCGGCCTCGTGATTCTGGAAAACCTGTGTCTGAGAAAGGTCATGGGCCGGGGCCCCTTCATGCTCTACGCCCTCCCTCTGAAATTTGCCAACGCCGACGGCGCGCCCATCCGCGCCATCGCGGACTTCCGCGAGCTTCCCGACAAGGAGTGTGAAAAGGAATGAGAAAGTTTCTGACGATCCTCGTCTGCAAGCTGGGACGCGCCGTAGGCAAGCTGGTGGGCAAGGGCAGCTCCCTGCCCGGCAAGTACGCCCTGAAAATCTGCCCGGACATCCTCAGCCGGGTCCAGCTGCCGCCTCATATCATCGCCGTCACCGGCTCCAACGGCAAAACCTCCACGGTGGAGATGATCGCCGCCATCCTCCGGGCCGACGGGAAAACCGTGGTCTACAACGAGGAGGGCTCCAACCAGATCGAGGGCGTCACCACCATGGTGCTGACCCACTCCACCATGGGCGGACGCATGAAGGCCGACGTGCTGCTCATCGAATCCGACGAGCGGTACGCCGCCCACAGCTTCAGGTATTTTCATCCGACGGAGTTCGTCATCACCAACCTCTACCGCGACCAGCTGACCCGCAACGGCCATCCCGAGTGGGTCTACGACGCCATTCTCCCCGCCATCCATCCCGATACGGAGCTGATCCTCAACGCCGACGATCCCCTCTCCTCCTGTTTTGCCAACGGGCACGAAAAGGTAACGTGGTTCGGCGTGAACGAATGCTCCATCTCCTCCAAAACGCCCTCCGGCGTCTATCACGACGGCGCCTACTGCCCGGTCTGCAAGAGTCCCATGGAGTACGACTACTACCACTACAACCAGATCGGCGCCTACCGCTGCACCAAATGCGGCCACCGCAAGCCGAAAACGGATTTCACCGTGACCGACGTCGATCTGGAGAGCGGACGCCTGACCATCGACGGCAGCGTAACCGTCCAGCTGGCCTTCCGCAGCATCTACAACATCTACAACATTCTGGCAGCGTATGCCGCCTGCCGCCGGGTGGGCGTGGAGAGTGCCGTCATCACCGGCGTCATCAACAACTATATCCTGAAAAACGGGCGGATGCAGAAGTTTACCCTGGGCGCCCATCACGGCACGCTCCTCACCAGCAAGCACGAGAACTCCATCGCATACGACACGAACCTGCGCTACGTGCGGAGCACCAAGGACCCCTGTGTGGTCATGGTGATCGTGGATGCGGTATCCCGCAAGTATTTCACCAGCGAGACCAGCTGGCTGTGGGACATTGATTTTGAGCAGCTCAACTGCCCCCATGTGACCAGAGTTCTGCTGTGCGGCCAGTACGCCAACGATCTGGCCGTGCGGTTCTCCTTCACCGGCATCGCCCCGGAGAAGCTGGAGCTGCATCCCGACATCCGGGAGGCCTGCGACTCCCTGAAGGCGGCGGGCAGCGAGGAGCTTTACGTGGTCACCTGCTTCTCCGACCGGGACAAGCTGCTCTCGCAGGTGCAGAAGGAGGCGCTGTAAGATGGAACTGAACATTCTGCACTTCTATCCCGATCTGATGAGTCTTTACGGCAGCTATGCCAACGTGGCGCTGCTGAAGCGCCATCTGGAGGATCTGGGCAGCACCGTCACCGTCCGCACCGTGGACTTCGGGCAGGAGGCCGACATCGCCGGCGCCGATTTCCTCTTTATGGGCGCAGGCACCGAGCGCAGCCAGAAGGCCGCGCTGGCCGATTTTCTCCGCTTCGGCCCCGCTGTGAAGAAGGCCGCGGAGGATGGCGTCTCCATGCTGTTCGCCGGCACCGCCATGGAGCTGCTGGGCCGCAGCATCACCGACGACGCCGGGAAAACCTGTGAGGCGGTGGGCCTGGCGGAGTTCACCTCCGTGCAGGGCAAGCGCCGCATCGTGGGCGACGTCTACGGCTTCACCGATCTGTACGAGCCCGCCGTGGTGGGCTATATGAACAAGTGCTCCGTGATCTCCGGCGTCACGGAGCCGCTGCTGACCCGCTGCGTGATGGGCTTCGGCAACGAGACCGAAGGCGGAGCCGAGGGCTTCCGCCGAGGCGGCGTGCTGGCCTCTCAGCTCACCGGCCCGCTGCTGGTAAAGAACCCCCTGCTGCTGGGCGCGGTGATCGCCGCCATCTACCGGCGGCGGGGTGCAAAGCTGCCGGAGGAGATCCCCTCCTATCCCGCAGAGGAAAGCAGCTATGCCATCACCGCACAGCAGCTGAAGCTGCGGACAGAGAGGGCCTGAAAAACGCCTCTGACCGCGATCCGCGCTTTCCGGCGCGGAATCCGCAGGTGGCATACAACAGCAAAAAGCTCTCCCGGCAAATGCCGGGAGAGCTTTTTCGTTAATCCAGCTCCGTGTCGCTGAGAACTTCCTTGTGCATATCCACCACGCTGATGGCCACATCGCGGTAATCGCTCACGCCGGGATCCTCGTTGACCCGCAGCATCGTGGTGTTGACGTAGGTGGTGTCCAGAATCTTGCCGTCCACCGTCACCTTGCAGAACGGGCTGAAGTTGACGCCCTGCACGTACCATGCGTCGCCTCTCTGGTAGAGGCCGGTGACCTTGATCTCCGACATGCCCATCTTCATGTCCTTGGCCTTGAAGGGATCGCTGCCGCTGTACAGGTAGTTCTTTCCGTACAGCGCGTCGTACTGCAGCTCCTTCAGGTCGGTGTGGTAGGTGGGCTCGTCCTGACAGAACTGGTGGAACTTGGTCATAAAGCCCTCGGAGATGCCGATTTTGGAGAGCACCGACGCCGTCAGCTGGTAGGCGTACAGATTGTCGTCCTCCTGCTTGAGACCGAAGTTGTCCCACACAATGTACTTGGTCTTGTAGAGGCTGCCGGACTTCATATCCTTTTTTGTCAGATTCAGAGAGGGCAGGTGATCTCCGTACAGCACCAGCACCGTCTTTTCGTCCCGCTCGGACAGAGAGGAAGTCAGCTCCCGCAGGAACTCGTCCATCTCGTGAACCTGATTGACGTAGTATTCAATGGCGTACTGATTCACGTTGTCCGGGCAGGAGGTGATCTTCACCTCCGGGTCGGTGAGCATCTCCTCGGTGGGATAGCTGCCGTGGCCCTGCACAGAGACGGTGAACACCAGATCGGGCTGATTGGGCGTGGCGTCCAGTGCCTTGTCGATCTGGCCGGTGAGCACGTAATCCTTGGACCAGCCCTTGGGGGTTTTGGCCACTCTGGGCATATACTCCAGCGAGGTGAAATCGTCGAAGCCGAGGTTGGCGTAGACGACGTTGCGGCTGTAGAAGGTGGCGCGGTGGTTGTGGATGGCGTGGGTGGCATAGCCCAGATTCCCCAGATCGTAAGCCACCGACTCGATGGTCTTGTCCTGCAGGCAGGTCTTATAGGGATATTCGCCGGGGCCGAACAGCTTGCTGGACATGCCGGTGAGCATCTCGAACTCCGTATTGGCGGTGCCGGCGCCCACCACGGGCACCCGCAGGTAGCCGGAGGTGAAATTCTTTTCCAGCTCGTGCCATGTGGGAACGGGATCCTCGGACATCTCCAGTCCCTTGATCTCGTCCGGGTCCATGAAGGATTCCAGCTGCACGTAGATCACGTTGACGTCCGTCTGAGGCGTGGTCTCCTTCGCGTCCTTGGCCACCTCCTCCCGGATGCGGTCCATGTCCTCCTGATCGTAGCCGTTGGGCTCACGGATGCCCTTGTTCAGCCACGTCTCCAGAAAGCAGTACGGAAAACCGTAGTCCTCATAGGCAAAGGCCAGGTTGGCGAAGGAGGTGGACAGCTGATCCACATGGAACGCCAGCGCCCAGAAGCCGCACAGCGCACCGGCGGAAATTCCCGTGGCCACCACGCCGGTGATGAGCCGGCGGCGCAGGGACTCCCCGCACTTGCGCCCTCTGAACAGCAGAAACACCAGATATCCGGCCAGCAGCAGCAGGAGGATGGCCAGCAGAATGATGTACCCCACGGACATATAGTTGGGCAGCGTGTCCAGACCGGTGTTGAACACCGTCAGATCCGCCGTGGTGAAGGGCGTCATGCGGCTCATCAGGATAAAGCCGTTGACTCCGCCGCCGATCAGCCAGATGGCTGTCATCAGCGTATACCAGAAGGCGCGGCGCCGAAAGAAAAAGGCGGGTGCCAGCGTGACCAGCACCAGCAGCATATTCACCAGCAGCGCCAGCGGATTGCCGGTGATAAAATGAAACAGCGAGGAAAAACCCGTTGTGAAAACCTTGTGGTTGAACATCTCGATAATCAGGGTGTCCAGCACGGCCAGCAGCGGCACCCAAAGATATTCCGAACGCCACCATGGGACCTTGCCCTCCGGGGCTTTCGGAAGGGATATGCGCTTCAGTTTCATGTCATCCTCACTTTCCGGTTTCAGCGGACTGCCTGCGGTTCCCCGCACCCTGCGGCCCGAACGACAAATGATTATAGTCCTTTATCGTTTCTATTTCCAGTAGTTTTCGGTAAAAATTTCAGAGCAGGGCGCAGGCTTTTGCGGTATTTTTGACGAAGCGAGGACAAAAGTGGGCGTTTTGGGCGCTGTCCGGAGGCAACGAGAGGGGCGCCCGCATGGCGGGCGCCCCTCTGGCAGTGCGATGAAATTATTCGCCGTACATGGACTTGAGCTTCAGCAGATGCTGATAGCGGTCCATGGCGCTCTTCTCGTTGCGGGCGAACAGCTCGGTTGCGCGGTCCGGGAACTCGCGGGTCAGACGGGAGTAACGGGCCTCGTTCATCAGGAATTCCTGATAGCCGCCGGCCGGCTCCTTGGAGTCCAGCGTGAACTTGGCGCCCTCCGCCTCGGGATTGAAGCGGAACAGGTTCCAGTAGCCGCACTCGACAGCCTTCTTCATTTCCTTCTGGCAGTTCTGCATGCCGCCCTTGATGCTGTGCATCTCGCAGGGAGCATAGCCGATGACCAGAGACGGGCCGTGATAGGCCTCGGCCTCCTGAATGGCCTTCAGGGTCTGAGCGGGGTTGGCGCCCATGGCGACCTGCGCCACATAGATGTAGCCATAGGACATGGCGATCTCAGCCAGAGACTTCTTCTTGGTTTCCTTGCCGGCAGCCGCGAACTGGGCGACCTGCCCGATGTTGGAAGCCTTGGAGGCCTGTCCGCCGGTGTTGGAGTACACCTCGGTGTCGAAGACGAAGATGTTGATGTCGTTGCCGGAGGCCAGCACGTGATCCACGCCGCCGAAGCCGATGTCATAGGCCCAGCCGTCGCCGCCGAAGACCCACATGGACTTCTTGGACAGGAACTCCTTGTCGGCCAGAATCTGACGGCCCAGCTTGCAGGCATCGCAGGGGCAATCGGGCTTCACGGCGGCGGTCAGAGCGGCGATGTACTTCTTGGTGGCCTCGCCGTTGGTCTTGCCGTCGTCCATGGTGTCCAGCCACTCCTTGCCGGTGGCCTTGACGGCCTCATCGGTATAGTCGATGGCGATCAGCGCGCGGGTATCCTCCGCCAGACGCAGACGGGTGGCGTTCTGACCCAGATACATGCCCAGACCATGCTCGGCGTTGTCCTCGAACAGAGAGTTGGACCATGCCGGGCCGTGGCCGTTCTTATCAGTGCAGTACGGAGAGATGCCGGCAGGTCCGCCCCAGATGGAGGAGCAGCCCGTGGCGTTGGAGATGTACATATGATCGCCGAACAGCTGGGTGATGAGACGGGCATAGCTGGTCTCGGCGCAGCCGGCGCAGGAGCCGGAGAACTCCAGCAGGGGCTGCTTGAACTGGCTGCCCTTGACGGTGAGATCCTGGATATCCTTCTTGTCGGAGACCTTGGAGACACAGTAGTTGAAGACGTCCTGCTGGGCGGCTTCCTGCTCCTGCGGCACCATGCTCAGAGCGCCCACCGGGCACTGGCCCACGCACACGGCGCAGCCCATGCAGTCCAGCGGAGAGACGGCCATGGTGTACTTGTACTCGCCCTTGCCCTTGCCGGCCTTGACGTCCACGATCTTTGCGGCGGCGGGGGCAGCCTTGGCCTCGGCCTCGGTCAGAGCGAAGGGACGGATGGTGGCATGGGGGCAGACGAAGGCGCAGTTGTTGCACTGGATGCACTTCGCAGAGTCCCAGGTGGGAACGGACACGGCCACGCCGCGCTTCTCATAGGCAGCGGCGCCCAGCTCGAACTGGCCGTCCACATGGTTGGTGAAGGCGGAGACGGGCAGGCTGTCGCCGTCCATCATATCCACAGGCTCCAGAATGTTCCTGACCTGCTCCACCAGAGCGGGCGCGCCCTCGTAGGTCTTGGTCTCGGCGGAATCCTTGGCGTCGGCCCAGGAGGCGGGAACAGCGATCTTCTTGTAGGCGGTGGCGCCCAGATCGATGGCCTTGTGGTTCATATCCACCACGTCCTGGCCCTTCTTCAGGTAGGAGTGAGTGGCGGCGTCCTTCATGTACTGGATGGCCTGTGCCTCGGGCATGACCTTGGCCAGAGAGAAGAACGCGGACTGCAGGATGGTGTTGTTGCGCTTGCCCATGCCGATCTGGATGGCCAGATCAATGGCGTTGATGGTGTAGAGCTGGATATTGTTCTTGGCGATGTAGCGCTTGGCAGAGGCGGGCATATGATGCTCCAGCTCCTCCGGCGTCCACTGGCAGTTGATCATGAAGATGCCGCCGGGCTTCACGTCCTCGACCATCTTGAAGCCTTTGATGACGTAAGAGGGGTTGTGGCAGGCCACAAAGTCGGCCTTCTTGATGTAGTAGGAGGACTTGATGGGCTTGTCGCCGAAGCGCAGATGGCTGACGGTGACGCCGCCGGTCTTCTTGGAGTCATACTGGAAGTATGCCTGAACATACTTGTCGGTATGGTCGCCGATAATCTTGATGGAGTTCTTGTTGGCGCCGACGGTGCCGTCGCCGCCCAGACCCCAGAACTTGCAGGCGATGGTGCCCGCGGGAGCCACATTGGGAACAGCCGTCTCGGGCAGGGACAGATGGGTGACATCGTCCACGATGCCCAGAGTGAACTGACGCTTGGGCTCGGCCTTCTTCAGCTCCTCGTACACAGCGAACACGGAGGAGGGAGGAGTGTCCTTGGAGCCCAGACCGTAGCGGCCGCCGACAACCTTGATGTTGTTTCTGCCGGCGTTGGCCAGAGCGGTGACAACGTCCATGTACAGAGGCTCGCCCTGAGCGCCGGGCTCCTTGGTGCGGTCCAGCACGGCCAGCTTCTTGCAGGAGGCGGGAATGGCGGCGAGCAGCTTGTCCGCTGCGAAGGGACGATACAGGTGGACCTTGACCATGCCGACCTTCTCGCCCTGAGCGGTCATGTAGTCGATGACTTCCTCAGCCACGTTGCAGATGGAGCCCATGGCGATGATCACGCGATCCGCGTCGGGAGCGCCATAGTAGTTGAACAGCTGATAGTTGGTGCCCAGCTTGGCGTTGATCTTGCCCATGTACTTCTCCACCACGGAGGGCAGCGCGTCATAGTACTCGTTGCAGGCCTCGCGGTGCTGGAAGAAGATGTCGCCGTTCTCGTGAGAGCCGCGCATATTGGGACGCTCGGGATTCAGAGCGTGCTTGCGGAAGGCGGCCACGGCGTCCATGTCGCACATCTCGGCCAGATCGTTGTAATCCCACACGGCGATCTTCTGGATCTCGTGAGAGGTACGGAAGCCGTCGAAGAAGTTGATGAAGGGAACACGGCCCTCGATGGCGGACAGATGGGCCACGGGGGACAGGTCCATGATCTCCTGGGGATCATTCTCGCACAGCATGGCGAAGCCGGTCTGACGGCAGGCCATCACGTCGGAGTGATCGCCGAAGATGTTCAGCGCGTGGGTGGAAACGGTACGGGCGGAAACATGAAAAACTGCCGGCAGCAGCTCACCGGCGATCTTATACATGTTCGGGATCATCAGGAGCAGGCCCTGGGACGCGGTATAGGTGGTGGTCAGCGCGCCGGACGCCAGAGAGCCGTGCACCGTGCCGGATGCGCCGGCCTCGGACTGCATCTCGCACACCTTGACGGTGGTGCCGAAGATGTTTTTCTGACCAGCGGCGGACCACTGATCGACCAAGTCTGCCATGGGAGAGGACGGGGTGATCGGATAGATTCCCGCCACTTCGGTAAACGCATAGCTGACGTATGCAGCCGCGTTGTTGCCGTCCATGGACTTGAACTTTCTTGCCATAAACTTACCTCCTATAATTGCCGCTCGGGCGGCGGCATGTTACGAGATCGCAAAACAGACTTTCCCCTTCTTTTTGCGCACAAGTATTATAGCACTGCAATGCCGCTGTGTAAACGATGGAATTGAGGTTTTTTCGCACATATTTTAGAAATTCCGCGGAATCCGCAGATTTTGCCGGAGCCTTTGGGACATTTTTTGTATTTTGCATTTCGCTTTTGGTAATCTTGTGGTAAAATCTCTCAAAAGCCGCTTTCCTTTTCTCTGCCGGCGCGGCGGACGCCGGGCCCGGCGCCCCGTGATCGCCCGCACCGGAGGCGGCATTTTTCTGCGAACGGAGGAACCGTCATGGTCGTCACTGTGCGCTCTCTGGGACTGACCGGTCTCACCGGCTACGAGGTTCAGGCGGAGTGCTTTCTCTCCGGCGGGCTGCCCGCCTTCGACATCGTGGGCCTGCCCGACGCCGCCGTGCGGGAGGCCCGGGAACGGGTCCGCGCGGCGGTCAAGAACTGCGGCGGCAGGTTCCCGGTGAGCCGCATCACCGTCAATCTGGCCCCCGCCGGGCAAAAAAAGGAGGGCACGGTCTACGACCTGCCCATTTTTGTGGGAATTCTGGCCGCGGGGGAGTCGCTTCCGCCCCTTCCGCCGGACGCCGCGTTTCTGGGCGAGCTGTCCCTGACCGGCGGGGTGCGGGGCGTCAGCGGTGTGCTGCCCATGGCGCTGGCCGCCAGAGAGGTCGGCGTGCGCCAGCTGTTCGTTCCTGCGGAAAACGCCGCGGAAGCCACGCTGGCCGGCGGCCTGACGGTCTATCCCGTGCCGGACGTGGGCGCCCTGGTGCGCCATCTGCGGGGCGAGGCCCCCCTGACCCCCGCCGCCGCGTGGGAGCCGGAGGACGAGACGGCCAGTCTGCCCGACTTCCGGGACGTGATGGGACAGGAGACGGTGAAGCGCGCCATGGAGGTGGCCGCGGCAGGGGGACACAACCTGCTGATGATCGGCTCCCCCGGCGCGGGCAAGTCCATGCTGGCCAAGCGCCTGCCCTCCATCCTGCCGGACATGAGCCGGGAGGAATCGCTGGAGACCAGCGCCATCTGGTCCGTGGCCGGGCTGATCGACCCCCGGCACCCCCTGCTGACCCGGCGGCCCTTCCGCTCTCCCCATCACACCGCCTCCGCCGCGGCTCTGGCCGGCGGCGGCCCGGCGCTGAAGCCGGGAGAGATTTCTCTGGCCCACAACGGCGTGCTGTTTCTGGACGAGCTGCCGGAGTTCCACCGGGACGTGCTGGAGGCCATGCGCCAGCCTCTGGAGGACGGCGAGGTGACGGTGGCCCGCGCCGGCGGCACTCTGCGGCTGCCGGCCCGGTTTCAGCTGGTGTGCGCCATGAACCCCTGCCGCTGCGGATGGCGGGGACACCCCTCCGGCCGCTGCACGTGCTCCGACCGGGACGTGGCCAAATACGTGGAAAAAATCTCCGGCCCCCTGCTGGACCGCATCGACCTCCACGTGCAGGTGCCCTCCGTGGAATACGAGGCCATGCGCCGCCGGGAGACGCCGGAGAGCTCCGCCGACATCAAGTGCCGGGTGGACGAGGCCCGGGGCCGCCAGAAGCGGCGCTTCGCCGGAACGGGGATCACCTGCAACGCTTACATGACCCCGGCGATGATCGGGACCTTCTGCCCGCTGGATGATCGCTGCGACGCGCTGATGAAGGCCGCCTTCCAGAGCATGGGCCTGACGGCCCGCTCCCATGACCGCATTCTCCGGGTGGCCCGGACCATCGCCGATCTGGACGGCGCGGAGCAGATCGCCCCCGCCCATCTGGCGGAGGCCATCCAGTACCGCAACACGGATATTCTGAAGGGATAAAACGAGCGCCGGACTGCAAAACACAGTCCGGCGCTCCGTTTTTATTTGCGCAGACCCTGCCAGACGCTTTTGGCGATGGTGAATTCCACCGGGCCCATGGAGCCGGGGGCCACCGCGTACTCGTCGAAGGCCAGCACCAGATTGCCGTCCTTGTCGAAGTAGTAGTTCTGGTTGGGATCGAGGGCGGTGAAGTCCTCGGTGAAGTACGTCTTGTCGCTGGAGGCGGCCATCTGCTCGTTCATCTGGCCCAGAACCTCTTTGTACAGCAGGTCCTGCCAGCCGGAGTCGGGACGGAACAGGTCTGCCAGCCCCACCACCTTGTCGGTGGTCTTGTCGATGTTGTAGATTTTGCTGAACTCATAGCCGCTGGCCCTGGTCTCCAGCGCGTCCACCCGCAGGGTGAACCAGCCGTCGGTATCCGCGACCACCTTATAGCTCACGTCCAGTCCCTCGTAGCCCTCGCCCAAATCCCTGCAGTCGGTCTTGAACTGCTCGATGAGCTGATCGGTGTACGCCTGCACATCCTTGTTGACGGAGGCTGCGGCGCTGCCGCTGCCGTCGATCTGCGGCACGGAGACGTCGGCCTGTCCGTGGCCGTCGTCATAGGTATAGGTGCGGAAGGTAATCACCTGTACGATGCTCCCCAGAACGGGGATCTGCTCCATCGCGGCGGCGGCGGGGGCGGAGATGTTGGGCACGGCGATGAACACGGCCAGAGCCGCAGCTGCGCCCAGCGCCCACCGGCGGGCGGTCGTCATTTTGGTTTTCACAGTTTTTTCCTCCAGAGCGGCGCAGGTGGCAAACACTCTGCCGGCATAGTCGTCCGGCAGGGGGAACGTCTCCTCCCGCGCTCTTTTTTTCAGATTTTCGTCAAACAGATCCATCTGTGGTCCCCTCCTCTCCCAGCAGCAGCTTCAGCCGTTCACGGCCCCGGTGCAGCCGCGTCTTGACGGCCGCCTGGGTCAGATCCAGCACAAGACTGATCTGCCGGATATTCAGGTCCTCATAATAAAACAGTGTGATCGGGGTACGGAGGTCGTCCGGGAGCTGCTCCACCGCCTGCCACAGAGAGAGGCGTTCCGTACAATCGGTCCCGGACGCGGGAATCACTTCCTCCACGTCGGACAGATCCACGACAGGGCGGTTTTTCCGGCACAGATCGTAGCATTTATTGGTGAGGATGCGCAGAATCCAGGGCTTGAATCTCTCCGGTTCCCGCAGCGAGTCCAGACTCGCATAGGCGGAGAGGATGGCCTCCTGAACGGCGTCCTCGGCGTCCTGGTCGTTTTTCAGAATGGAGCGCGCCGTCCGGAACAGAGCCGTCTGGTTGCGCACCACCTGTCCGCCGAACCACTCTTTTGTCAGCACAGGCATTTGGCCGACCTCCTTTCTTTCTCTTTTTTGTGCCGCGTCTCGGCGCGGCTTGATTGACCGGTCAAACATATAGATGGATCGGGGAAGAAAAAGGTTACAGAATTTCCGGGATATTTTTTACGGCTCCCTCTCCGGGGTCATACTCCGTCCTCTGCGGTGCAGCCACCAGAAGTAGACGACGCACAGCGTCAGCCGCACCGCCGAGGCCAGCGGAGCGCCCATGCCCAGCAGGAAATAGGACGCGGGGGCCAGCCGGCTGACCAGAAACGCGGCCGGGACACGGATCAGGAAGGCGCCCGCGACGCCCTCCAGCAGGACGAAGCGGGTACGGCCCCAGCCGTCAAAATAGCCGATGAAGCAGTACAGCACGGAGAGCAGCAGCATATCGACGGCGCAGGCCTCCAGATACCGCCCGGCCGCCAGCAGCACCGGGGCGCTCTGCGTGCCGAACAGGCCGGCCATCCAGTCCCCCCAGCCGGCCATCCACGCCGCCAGAACCGCCTCCAGGCAGAGGAACATCAGCATGCCGTACCGCATGGCCCTGCGGGCGCGGTCGTCCCGCCCGGCGCCGGCGTTCTGGGCCACGAAGGCCGACAGGGATTCCATATACGCCGAGGGCACCAGCATCATAAAGACGCAGACCTTCTGGGCCAGCCCCACGGCGGCCACCGCCGTCACGCCGATGCCGTTGACGATGGCCAGCACCATCAAAAACGCCAGATCGGTCAGGACGTCCTGCAGGGCGATGGGCGCACCCAGCGCCAGCACCTTCCGGGTCACTTGAGCCTGAAAACGCACCTGCCTCCGGCGGAAGGGAAACGGCGCGCCCCGGCGGCGGATCAGCAGGACGCACACCGCCACGCTGACCGCCTGCGACAGAACCGTGGCGGTGGCCGCCGCCGCCACGGGCTTTTCCCAGAGCATCTCCAGCAACAGGTCGATGCCGATGTTGCACACGCAGGCGACGGCTGCCGCCGCCAGCGGCGTCCGCGAGTCGCCGAGGCCCCGGAAAACGCTGCCCAGCACATGGTACGCCACCACGCACACGCTGCCGGCGGAGCAGATGCGGACATAGGAGACGGTCTGCTCCACCGCCTCCGGCGGCACGCGCATCAGCGTCACGATGGGCTCCGCCGCCGCCAGCATGACAGCGGTGATCACCGCCGCGGCCGCGGCGAACAGGCAGATGCTCCCGCCCACCACGTCGCCGATCTCCTCCTCGCGCTTCTGGCCCAGTTTCCGGCCGATGAGCACGGTGGTGCCCATGGAAAGGCTCATCACAAAAAAGGCGATGGTTTCCATGATCTGGCTGCCGGTGGCCACCGCCGCCAGATCCTGCTCCGTTCCGAAGCGGCCCACCACCGCCAGATCCACCGCGCCGTACATGGCCTGCAGAAAGACGGCCAGCAGCAGCGGCAGAGTGAATTTTACCAGCGGGAGGGCGATGGGGCCCTCCGTAAAACGATGTTCTCCGTGCATGGATCTCCCCCTTTAAAAAAATAGACCGGACGGATGTGCGGGAAACCCGCGCGTCTGATCCGGCGCCCGCATGCGCGGGCAATCCCGTATGATATACGATCAGTATAACGGAAAAAGGGCCGCCGTGTCAATTTCTTCCCCGAAAAACACTCTTTCCTTTTCATTCCGCGCCGGCTGTGCTATGATGAGGAAAAATTCCGCGGCCCTTCGCCGCGACATTCCGGAGGTCACCATGGCAGAGGAACAACAGCAGGAGATCCTGCTTCTGAAACTGGGAGAGGTCGTTCTCAAGGGCCTGAACCGCAACGTGTTCGAGGACAAGCTGGTGGCAAACGTCAGCCGCCACGTCCGTCCCTTCGGCCGCTTTCAGGTCTACACCCGGCAGAGCACCATCTACGTGGAGCCCAAAAGCCCCGACTGCGACATGCAGGCGGCCTGTGCCGCCTGTATGCAGGTTTTCGGCGTGGCGGCGGTCTCCCGCGCCGTGCCCTGCGCCAAATCCGTGGAGGCCGTCGCCGCCACGGCCAGGGCCTATCTGGGCGGTGCCTTCGCCGCCGCCCGGAGCTTCAAGGTGGAGTCCAAGCGGGCAGACAAGCAGTTCCCCATGACCTCCATCCAGCTCTCGCAGGCGGTGGGCGGCCTGCTGGCCGAGGCCTTCCCGCAGGTGGCGGTGGACGTCCACCACCCCGATCTGACGGTTCACGTGGAGATCCGGGAGAAGGCCGCCTACGTTCACGGCCCGGCGGAGGACGGCGCCGGCGGCCTGCCCGTCGGCACCGGAGGCAAGGCGCTGAGCCTGCTGTCCGGCGGCATCGACTCGCCGGTCTCCTCGTGGATGATGGCCCGCCGGGGCGTGTGGCTGGAGATGATCCACTTCCAGTCCCCGCCCTACACCTCTCCGCAGGCGCTGGAAAAGGTGCTGTCGCTGGCCAAGCTGCTGGTGCCCTGGTGCGGCCAGCTGGTGATCTACATCGTTCCCTTCACCGAGATTCAGGAGGAGATCCGCCGCAAATGCCCCGAGGATTATTTCACCCTCATCATGCGGCGGTTCATGATGCGCCTCGCGCTGGCCACCGCCAGGCGCGTCGGCGCCGGCGCGCTGGTCACCGGCGAATCGCTGGGACAGGTGGCCAGTCAGACCATGGCGGCGCTGGGCGTCACCGAGGCCGTCACCGACCTGCCCGTGCTGCGTCCCCTGATCGGCATGGACAAGGCGGAGATCGTGAAGATTTCCCGGCGCATCGGCACCTACGATACCTCCATTCTGCCCTACGAGGACTGCTGCACCGTATTCACGCCCCGCCACCCCTGCACCCGCCCGGTACTGGCCGATGTGGAGGCCGCCGAGGCCGCGCTGGACACAGACGCGCTGGTGGAGAAGTCCCTTGCCGGCGTGCGCCGGGTGCGCATCAAGAACGACGGCACGGTGGTCGAGCGGGTTCCTCAGGGCGAAAACGTCTGATTTTGGCGGCTCCGCGCCGCAGCTGAATAGGAAAGAAGTCTTTATTATGGCACATAAGGTTGAGATCATCGCCGTCGGCACGGAGATTTTGCTGGGCAACATCGCCAATACCGACGCGCAGTACCTGTCGGCGGAGCTCAGCGGGCTGGGGCTGGGGGTCTACTGGCACACGGTGGTGGGCGACAACCCGGAGCGTCTGCGGGACGCCCTGGAGGTCGCCCGGAAGCGGGCCGACATCATCATCGCCACCGGCGGGCTGGGCCCCACCTACGACGATCTGACCAAGCAGACCATCTGCGAGGTCTTTCATCAGCCGCTGGAGCTGCACCCGGACATTCTGGAGGGCATCCGCGCCTTTTACCTTGAGGCGCTCCACCGGGAGATGCCCCTGAACAACACCCAGCAGGCCGAGCTGCCCGCGGGCTGCACCATCTTCGACAACGCCGTCGGCACCGCGCCGGGCTGCGCCTTCGTCAGCGAGGGCGTCCACGTGCTGATGCTCCCCGGCCCGCCCCACGAGCTGGAGACCATGTACGTCCGCTGCGCCGCGCCATACCTGCGCAGTCTCTCCAGCGAGGTCATCGTCTCCCGCGACATCATGTGCTTCGGCCTCGGAGAATCCTCCGTGGAGGAGCTGCTTCACGACCGGATGGTGGCCATGGAGAATCCCACGCTGGCCACCTACGCCAAGCCCGCCGAGGTGCGGCTCCGGGCCACCGCCCGCGCCGGCTCCCGCGAGGCGGCGGAGGCCATGCTGGCCCCCGTGGTGGACGAGGTGTGCGCCGCTCTGGGAAACTACGTCTACGGCGTGGACGTGGCCGGACTGCCGGAGCAGTGTCTGAAGCTGCTGCGCCAAAAGAACCTGACCTTCGCCACGGCGGAAAGCTGCACCGGCGGCCTCATCGCGGAATCCTTCACCGCCCTGTCCGGGGCGTCCAACGCGTACCGCGGCGGCGTGGTAAGCTACTGGACCAGCGTGAAGCACGACGTGCTGGGCGTGCCCCAGCCGCTGCTGGATGAATACGGAGCGGTGGCGGACCCCACCGCCAGAGCCATGGCGCAGGGCGCCCGGACCGTCACCGGGGCCGATCTGGGCCTGTCCGTCACCGGCGTGGCCGGCCCGGACCGGGACGAGCGGAACAACCCCGTGGGGCTGGTCTTTGTGGGACTGGCCGTGCCGGACGGCACCACCTTCTGCCGCAGGCTGGAGCTGGGACAGCGCCGCCGGGACCGCATCCGGGGCGTGGCCGCCAACCACGCCTTCGATATGCTCCGCCGCTATCTCACGGGACTGGACCCGGAAGCATTCTGAATCAGGCGCCTGCCGGAAAAGCCTCCGCTTTCCGGCAGGCGTTTTTTTCGCCCCGGCGGGGGACGTCGTGCCGCGTCCGGCGCCATCATGACCGGAAGATCCGGCACGAAGCCGCAGGCTCCCCGCCGGCTGCGGCCTGCGGAATCGGCTCCGCCGCTCCGGAGAGCGCGTCCCCCCGCGGAGGCCCTCAGGCGGGAGCAGCCCTCCTGCCGCGGCGTTTCCGCCGGGTCCGGCTTCCTCGGTGACGGGGTTGATTTTTCAGGCGGGGTGTGCTATGTTGAATACAACAGGCAAAAGAAGCAGCAGCTCATATAGTTCCGCTGAGGCGCTCTCCGGGGCGTGAACGGCGCGGAAGTCTCTACAGGACCGCCCAAGGTCCGGCTATGAGTGTCTGAACGGGGCAATTCTCCGTTTCAGGCGCTCATTTTGTCTTATTCGGACGAATGATGAGGTGTTTTTTCATGACTGCGTCAATTCTGAAGGGCAACATCGTATCCGCACCCCGGCTGGGCGAACCGGACATCACCGAGCACGGCTGTATGGTTCTGGAGGACGGCGTCATCACCGGCGTTTTCTCCGAGGTGCCGGAGGCTTTCCGGAACGTTCCCGCGGAGGATTACGGCGACTGCCTGATCCTCCAGTCCTTTGCGGACCTGCATCTCCACGCGCCCCAGTTCCCCATGCTGGCCATGGGCATGGACCTTCCCCTGCTGGACTGGCTCAACGCCTATGCGTTTCCCACCGAGGCCCGGTTCGCCGACGAGGACTACGCCCGGACGGTCTATCGCCGTCTGGCGCGGGAGCTCATTGAAAACGGCACCACGCGGGTGTGCATGTTCTCCTCCCTCCACCGCCGGGCCACCCTGATCCTCATGGACGAGCTGGAAAAGGCCGGCGTCACCGGCTTCGTGGGCAAGGTCAACATGGACCGCAACGGCGCTCCCGGCGTACTGGAGGAGACCACGGAGGACTCCATGGCGGAAACGCTGCGCTGGCTGGACGAGTGCGGGGACTTCCCCCACATCCGCCCCATCCTGACGCCCCGGTTCACCCCCTCCTGCACGGACCGGCTGATGACGTTCCTGGGCGATCTGGCCCGCGAAAGGAACCTGCCCGTCCAGTCCCACCTGTCGGAAAATCACCGGGAGATGGAGTGGGTGCGGGAGCTGCACCCCGACTGCGCCCAGTACTGGGAGACCTACGCCAAATTTGGCCTGTGGAACGAGCGGACGGTGATGGCCCACTGCGTCCACTCCGACCCGCGGGAGCGGGAGGCCATGCGCCGCGCCGGCGTTACCGCCGTGTTCTGCGCTGCGTCCAACAACAACATCTGCTCCGGCGTGGCGCCGGTGAAGGCCATGCTGGCGGAGGGGCTGAAGGTGGCGCTGGGCAGCGACATCGCCGGAGGCGACACCCTGCGGATGTTTGACGTGGTGGCGTCCTCCATCAGGGCCTCCAAGGACCGCCGGATCATGGACAACTGGCAGACCGCCTTCCTCACCGTGCCGGAGGCATGGTATCTGGGCACCACCGCCGGGGCAAAGTTCTTCGGCGGCGGAGACGGCTTCGCCCCCGGAGACCGGCTCCACGCCATCGTGCTGGACGACAGCGGACTGGTGGAGCCCACCCGTCCCCTCTCGGTGCGGGAGCGGTTCGAGCGGTGCGTCTACCTCCGCCAGCCCGACGCCATCCGGGCGGTCTGGAGCGACGGGCGGAAGGTCGTGGACCGGACGCAGCCGCGCTGACGTGCGAAGATAAAGAGCGCCGCCGTGCCATGGCACGGCGGCGCTCAGTTTTCACACGGGGGTATCGTTCCGGGCCTCCCGGCGGATGAGGCGGAACACAGTCAGGTACATGACGGCCACAAAGACCAGGAACACTATGGTGGAGGTCGTGGTGCTGATCATGGCGCAGCTGTCGTAAAATCCATGGAGGAACACGGCGGACAGGTAGCCCAGCACCAGATCGGCAAGGGCGCGGCCCTCGTTCCCCACGTCGTGCCACAGCTTCGCCCGGCCGTAGAAATACCCCATGAACACGGCAAAGCCCATGTGTCCCGGTATGGCCAGCAGCGCCCGGGGCGCGGCCACGCCCAGCCCGTAGTGGAAAACGTACTTGACGTTTTCAAAGGCGGCGAAGCCGAGAGAGGTAAAGACGGCGTACACAATGCCGTCGAACCGGTAATTGAAGTTGGGATCATGCCACGTGCGGCGGTAGAGAAAGAAGAATTTGGTTCCCTCCTCCACCACGGCCACCACGCCGAAGGCCAGAGCGATCACATAGACCCGGCTCTCCGTGCTTACCAGCTGGGGCAGAACGGACTCGCCGATCAGCTCCAGCACGATGGAGGCCAGCGCCGCCAGAATGCCCATGAGGATCAGAGAGAGCAGCAGCTGGGGCGGCTCCTTTTCGATGCTGTCCTGCCGGTAGACGTACCGCATCAGGAAGATGGCCGGCAGAATGGCCGCCAGCACGTAAATGATGAGCAGATTGATTGCGGGCACAAAGAAAAACATGAAGGTCCTCCCCTTCCGCCGGCGCGGCATCCGCGGGGTCCGGCAGGTTCAGTATAGTCCTTTTCCCTCCGGGCGCAAGTTTTTTTCACCCGATGGCGGCAAAAACGCCGCAGGTCACCGCCAGCGTGATGCCGCCGGCCATCAGCAGTCCCGCCAGAATGGCGGGCAGCGCGTCCCGCAGGCGGATGTTCAGCACGTCCGCCACCAGAGCGCCGGTCCACGCACCGGTGCCCGGCAGAGGGATCCCCACCAGGATCGCCAGCCCCAGCAGCCGGTACTTCCGCACCACGGCGCTTTTCAGATGCGCCCGCTCCTCCAGCTTCCGGATGCGGGGGCCCCACCACTTGCCCTGGCGGAGCCAGTCGAACACTTGCCGCACCAGCAGCATAATCAGCGGCACCGGCACGAGATTGCCGATCACGGCCGCCGTGAACGCCTGCCACGGGGCAAGCCCCGCGCCGACGCCGACGGGAATGGCGCCCCGCAGTTCGATGACCGGCACCATGGCGATGCCGGCAGTCATGATCCATTTTCCGACCATTGTCTCCAGAAAAGCCATGCTGCCTCCAAATAGCGCGAATTTCCGGACGGGGCGTTTGCCGCCCCGTCCGGATTACTTTCCGATGGTCCTATCTTACTCCAGATTCAGGTGCTTTTTCAACATCTGCGTGGTAATGACATAGAAGATTGCGCCGGTGACGGCGGAGGCCGCGATGCTCATGCCCATGAACGCGTGGATGGCGGCGGCGCCGGCAATGTGGAGATCAAAGTTGCAGTTGAAGGCGGAGGTCAGACCGCACACCTGCAGCACCACGAGGAACAGTACGTAGAACGCCACGCTCAGCAGCGTCTTGTGGTTGGCGAAGCTGTGGCCGATGGCCATGGCCGCGTAAAACATCAGGCAGCAGGTTGCCGCGGACACGGCGCAGAGCACGATGGTTTCCAGGATCATCATCGTCCCGTTCACGGCGTAGTAGGCGGTGATGTTCTGCAGGATCTGCTGCGCCCACACAACCATGTGGGCCACGTACTCCACGTGGAAAACGGCGATCAGCGCCGCGAGGCAGACGGCCACGGCGGAGGCCGCGAACCACACCACGGACACAATGAGCTTGGCCCAGACCTGCTGATGGACGGAGGCGGGCAGGGTGAACATGACGTAGCCCTCGTCGCCCAGCAGATTGGTGCGGAAGCGGTTGATCATCAGCACCAGCGTGATGATGCACACGGCGGCGATGCAGGCGCCGTACAGGAACAGCACCAGTCCGCCCATGATGTTCAGGAACGCGCTGGTGCGGTTGTCCAGCAGACGGATGGACCCGTTGGCGCAGAGGCTCAGCACCAGCAGCACCAGATACAGCGGCCCCATGACCCGGGCCGTGGCCCGGAACTCATGCTTTAAAAGTTTGCTCAGCATTTGAATACCTCCCGGAACAGGGCGTCCACGCTCATGCCCTTTTCCTCCCGGATCTGATCCACGGAGGACTGCAGCACCAGCTGGCCCTGATTGATAAAGATGACATCGTCCAGCACCTTTTCCACATCCGCGATCAGATGCGTGGAGATCACCACCGCCGCGTCGGGATTGTAATTGCTGATGATCGTGCTGAGAATGTAGTCTCTGGTGGCGGGATCCACGCCGCCGATGGGCTCATCCAGCAGATAGAGCCTGGCGGCCCGGCTCATGACCATGATGAGCTGCACCTTCTCCCGCGTGCCCTTGGACATCTGCTTGATGGTCTGGTTCAGGCGGATGTTCAGATGCGTCAGCATCTCCTCCGCCGCGTCCCGGCGGAAATCCGCGTAGAAGTCCTGATAGAAGTCCAGCAGCTGCACCGCCGTCATCCATGTGGGCAGGCAGGTCCGATCCGGCAGATAGGACACCTTTGTCCGGCTCTCCTTGTTCGGGGCCTGCCCGTCGATGAGAATGACTCCCTCACTGGGGGTCAGCAGGCCGTTGGCCAGCTTGATGAGCGTGGTCTTGCCGCTGCCGTTGGGGCCCAGCAGACCCACGATGCGCCCCCGCATCACGGAAAGCGTGATGTGGTTCAGAGCGGGCGTGCCGCCAAAGCTCTTGCTCAGGTCGCGGCACTCCAGAATCGGGGAACCGCCCGCGGCGGCCTCCCTCTCCGGGAAAACCGGCGCGATCTCAGGCTCCGCGCCGTTCTCTGCGGTCAGATCGGCCTGTCCGGCCGTCAGATCCTTGTTTTCAAGATTCTCCATGTTGTACTCCCTCCCCGCCGGCCGCCTCCTGGCGGATCAGCGTCAGTATTTCCTCCTGCTGATAGCCCAGACGCGTCATCGCCGTCAGAAACGACTGGATATGCGTCTGTGCCAGCGTGCGCTTCGCATCCTCGATCATCTGTCTGTCCTCCGTTACAAATCTGCCCGCAGTCCGCTGGCTGTACACCAGTCCGTCCCGCTCCAGCTCTGTCAGAGCCCGCTGCATGGTGTTGGGGTTTACCTCCGCCTCCATGGCCAGATCCCGCACCGACGGCAGCCGTTCCCCTGATGGAAAGGCGCCGGAGACGATGCCCAGCTTGATCTGGCGAACCAGCTGTGCGTAGATCGGCGCATCTGCGTTGAATTGCCAATTCATGGCCGCACCTCCTGTGTTGTGCTATTGTCTTAAGCAATTAATACAATAGCACAGTTCTGGAATTTGTCAACGCTTTTTTTGCAACTTTTTTGAAAAAAATTGCGGAGGCAGGCTAAAATGCCCGCTCCGCAATGCTTTTCAGTTCAATACCGGCGATCCAGAATGGAGATGATCTCCGCGGCGGCGTCCTGCCGGGCGTCTGCCACCAGCGTGGCGCCGCTGGTGCGGACGGCCTCGATGCAGTTGGCGGGGGCGAATCCCTCCGCCGCGGCCTGCAGCATGCTCAGGTCGTTGGCCTCGTCCCCGGCGCAGTAGACGTTTTCCGGGGCCACGCCCAGCAGGGCCGCCAGCCGAACCAGCATCCCGCCCTTGTTGGCGCCCTTCCGGGTCATCTCCAGCAGACACCTGCCGGAAAAGATGAGTTCGTAGTCCTGCCCCCAGCCCATCCGCTCCAAAAAGGCCTTAGCCACCTCCAGAACGGCGTGGTCCTCCTCGAACAGCAGCTTGGCCACCGGCAGGGGAACCTCGGGCAGAGAGGCCATCTCCTCCGTCACCAGATGGGTCAGATGCTCGTGCTGGCGGGTGATCTCGTTGGGCTGGACGGAGTGAATCACGTTGTCCGTGTGGTAGATCTCGCAGCCCACCGAGGGAAACGCCTCCAGCAGCGCCTGCCCGCGGCGGAGGGCCGTCTCGTCCAGCAATGCCAGCTCCAGATACTTCTCCGCCCGGAAATCATAGATGCCGGCACCGTTGCAGACGATGCCGGGGGCGTTGATGGGCAGCAGCGCGGCATAGGGCAGAAACGCCGGCAGCGCCCGGCCCGTGGCGATGGTGAACCGGCCGCCGCCGGCCGTAAAATACTCCAGCGCCTCCCGGTTCCGCCGGGACAGCTCCGGCACCGTTCCGCCGGTGCGCAGGGCCTCCTCGGTGTAGATCAGCGTATTGTCGAAATCGGTGGCCAGCAGCACACCGTCAAACTTTCCCATGGACTGTCTCTCCTTTACAGCCGGCCCACCGCGGGCGCCGGCGCGTCAGCAAGGCGGGGAGAGGGTTTTCCCTCTCCCCGCGTCGGTTCGTTATTCGGCCTGGGGCGCCTCCGGCGCTGCGCCGCCGTTCTTGTTCCGGCGGCGTCCGCCCCGGTGATGGGGTCTGCGGCGCCTGGCATCGGCTCCCTCGGCCTGTTCGCCGGAGGGCGCCGGTTTCTCTGCGCCGGGGGCCTTCTCCCCTCCCGCGGGGCGGGGAGGCCGGGGCGCTTTTTTCTGGGGCGCGGGGGCCGCTTCCTTCGGAGACTGGGGCGCGGCGGGTTTGGCACCCTCGGGCGCGCCGGGCTTGGCGCCGCCGCGGTGTCCGCGGCTGCGGCGGCGGCGGGGCTTGTCCGCGGTCTCGGGACCGCCGATCTTCTCCCGCACAGGGGCCTCCTCCAGCCGCTCCACCTCCGGATTCATATAGAAGGGGGCGGCGATCATCGGGGCGATCACCTCTTCCTCCTCTTCCTTGGGCTCCACGTACCGGGCGGGACGCTCCGCCGGCACGGCGATGCCGTCCCGGTTGCCCTTGCCGTTGCGCAGCACGCAGACCTCGCAGTTATGGTAGCACTTCAGAGGATCGGGCGCGGCGTCCAGACTCACCTTGACCTTCTCCTGCAGGAGATCCACGCTCTTGACGTTGCCGGGGCCGTCCGGAGTCTGCACGAAGGACTCCGCCTTGGGCATCCGCTTCATGGCGTCCTCATAGGCGTTCTGCTCGTATTTCAGGCAGCACATCAGCCGCCCGCAGGTGCCGGAAATCTTGGTGGGATTCAGGCTCAGGCTCTGGGTCTTGGCCATTTTGATGGACACAGGCATAAACCCGTCCAAAAACTGGGAGCAGCAGAAGGGTCTGCCGCAGATGCCCAGTCCGCCGATCATCTTGGCCTCGTCCCGGACGCCGATCTGCCGCAGCTCAATGCGGGCGCGGAACACGGAGGCCAGATCCCGCACCAGCTCGCGGAAATCCACCCGTCCGTCAGCGGTGAAGAAGAAGATGATCTTGCTGCCGTCAAAGCTGCACGACACGTTGACCAGCTTCATTTCCAGCTTGTGATCCGCGATCTTCTTCTCGCAGATGTCGAAGGCCTCGCTCTCCCGCTTTTTGTTGTACTCGGCGGTGCGGCGGTCATTCTCGGTGGCCATGCGCACCATGGCGCACAGCGGCTTGACGATGGCGCTGTCGTCCACGTCGTGATTGCCCTCGGTGCAGGTGGCAAACTCAAGGCCCTGCGCCGTCTCCACAATCACCTGATCCCCCATGCGCACGGTGCTGCCCTTGGGATCGAAATAGTAGTTTTTGCATCCGCCGCGAAAGCGGACGCTGATTACTTCTGTCAAAGGATACCCTCCAGTTCGGCTGCCAATGCCCCCAATACCTGACCGGGACTGACATTGTAAAAACATTCCTGCCGATATTTCTGTAATAGTTCTATTGTGCGCATAATTTGGGATTTTGTCAAGGATTTCGCAAGAGCGTCGGCGTATTTTGCCGTCTCCGGGTCCGCCTGCTCCCCGTAGGAGACCAGCAGCGCCCCGGCAAAAACGCCCCGGCTCTGGCTCAGCATGGCCTGCAGATCCTCCCGGCTGAGCTTGGCCCGCTCCAGCCGGATCAGTGTTTCGGTGGGGCCGCAGTGTTTTCCGGCGGCCATGGCGCGGCAGAGGGCGGCGCCCCCCTCGCCCAGCGTCTCCGCCGCCGCGGAGGCCGGACGCAGCTTCAGCTCCACGCAGCGGGAACGCAGCGTGGGCAGCACCACCGCGGGGTTTTCCGCGCAGAATACAAACGCGGCGTAGGGCGGCCCCTCCTCCACGATCTTCAGCAGCACGTTCTGATCCTGTTCCGTCAGCACCGAGCAGTCCGTGAACAGATAGACCTTCCGGTTGCCCTCGTTGGGACGGATGTAGACGTCGCTCCGGGCGGAGCGCACCACGTCCACCGCAACGTTTCGATGCTCCGCGTCCTGCACCGCGGTCACGTCGGGATGGATGCCCTGCCGCACCTTCCGGCAGGCGGCGCACGTCCCGCAGGGGCGCTCCCCCGGCCCGGTGCACTCAAAGGCGGCGGCGGCGAACCGCGCGGCCTCCTCCAGCTCTCCGCTGCCCGTAAACAGCAGCGCGTGGGTCAGCGCACCCCGGCCAGCCGCCTGACGGATCCGGGCCGCGGCGTCCTCGTTTCCCGGCAGATTCCACTCCGGCATTGGCATCCTCTCCTCTCCTGATTGTACAAATCCTACCATAATTGTCCCCGAAAGAAAAGCAACGTAAATATTTTTCCGATTACGCAACGATTTCCTGTGGATTTTGCACAATTTTTTTTGGATTATCGCGTTGATAAATCGTTTTTCTTATTTGATTTATGGATTGTTTTCTGTTTTTTATCACATTATAATTTATATGCTAATTTTTTACCCTCAGGTTCTATGTAACTTTACCAAATACGGGATATTGAAATGCGGAGGTATCAGCATGAGCAAAAAATATTGTTACCTTTTCACCGAAGGCAACGCCAATATGCGCGAGCTGCTGGGCGGCAAGGGCGCCAATCTGGCCGAAATGACCAACATCGGCCTGCCCGTTCCTCAGGGCTTCACCATCACCACCGAGGCCTGCACCCAGTACTATGAGGACGGCAAGCAGATCAACCCCGAAATCATGGCCGAAATTATGTCCTACATCGAGAAAATGGAACAGATCACCGGCAAGAAGTTCGGCGATCAGGCAAATCCCCTGCTGGTTTCCGTCCGCTCCGGCGCCCGCGCCTCCATGCCCGGCATGATGGATACCATCCTGAACCTGGGCCTCAACGAGCAGGTGGTGGAAGTCATCGCCAAAAAGTCCAACAACCCCCGCTGGGCATGGGACTGCTATCGCCGCTTCATCCAGATGTACTCCGACGTCGTCATGGAGGTCGGCAAGAAGTACTTTGAGCAGCTCATCGACAAGATGAAGGCCGAGCGCGGCGTCACCCAGGACGTGGAGCTCACCGCCGACGACCTGAAGGAGCTGGCCGCCCAGTTCAAGGCCGAGTACAAGAGCAAGATCGGCGAGGAGTTCCCCACCGATCCCAAGGAGCAGCTGATGGGCGCCATCAAGGCCGTGTTCCGTTCCTGGGACAACCCCCGCGCCAACGTCTATCGCCGCGATAACGACATCCCCTATTCCTGGGGCACCGCCGTCAACGTGCAGTCCATGGCCTTCGGCAACATGGGCGACGACTGCGGCACCGGCGTTGCGTTCACCCGCAACCCCGCCACCGGCGAGAAGAAGCTGTTCGGCGAATTCCTGACCAACGCGCAGGGCGAGGACGTGGTCGCCGGCGTGCGCACTCCCATGCCCATCAGCCAGATGGCCGAGAAGTTCCCCGAGGCGTTCGCCCAGTTCGAGGGCGTGTGCAAGACGCTGGAGGATCACTATCACGACATGCAGGACATGGAGTTCACGGTGGAGAACAAGAAGCTCTACATGCTCCAGACCCGCAACGGCAAGCGCACCCCCGCCGCCGCTCTGAAGATCGCCTGCGACCTTGTGGACGAGGGCCAGATCACCGAGGAAAAGGCCGTCGCCATGATCGATCCCCGGACGCTGGACGCGCTGCTGCACCCGCAGTTCGACGCCAAGGCGCTGAAGTCCGCCCAGCCTCTTGCCAAGGCACTGGCCGCCTCTCCCGGCGCCGCCGCCGGCAAGATCGTGTTCACCGCCGAGGAGGCCAAGGAATGGGCTGAGCGCGGCGAGAAGGTGGTTCTGGTCCGTCTGGAGACCTCTCCCGAGGACATCGAGGGCATGAAGGCCGCGCAGGGCATCCTGACCGTCCGCGGCGGCATGACCTCTCACGCCGCCGTCGTGGCCCGCGGCATGGGCAAGTGCTGCGTCTCCGGCTGCTCCGCCATCACCATGGACGAGGACAACAAGCAGTTCACCGTGGCCGGCAAGACCTTCCACGAGGGCGACGCCATCTCCATCGACGGCTCCACCGGCTGCGTCTACGACGGCATCATCCCCACCATGGAGGCTGTCATCGGCGGCGAGTTCGGCCGCGTGATGGGCTGGTGCGACAAGTATCGCCGCCTGCGCGTCCGCACCAACGCCGACACCCCCTATGATGCCGCTCAGGCCCGGAAGTTCGGCGCCGAGGGCATCGGCCTGTGCCGCACCGAGCATATGTTCTTCAATGCGGACCGCATCCCCGCCATCCGTCAGATGATCTGCTCCGACACCGTGGAGCAGCGCAAGACGGCGCTGGAGAAGCTGGCTCCCATGCAGCAGGGCGACTTCGAGGCCATCTACGAGGCCATGGAGGGCTGCCCCGTCACCATCCGTTTCCTGGATCCCCCCCTGCACGAGTTCGTTCCCACCAGCGAGGAGGACATCGCCCTGCTGGCCAAGGACATGGGCAAGACCGTGGAGCAGATCAAGACCATCATCGCCGGCCTGCATGAGTTCAACCCCATGATGGGCCACCGCGGCTGCCGTCTGGCCGTCACCTATCCCGAGATCGCCGAGATGCAGACCACCGCCGTCATCAAGGCCGCTCTCGCCGTCCAGAAGCGTCATCCCGAGTGGAAGATGGTCCCCGAGATCATGATTCCGCTGGTGGGCGAGGTCAAGGAGCTGGCCTACGTCAAGAAGGTCGTCACCACCACCGCCGACGCCATCCTGAAGGATGCCGGTTCCGACATGACCTACAAGGTCGGCACCATGATCGAGATTCCCCGCGCCGCCCTTACGGCCGACGAGATCGCCGGCGAGGCCGACTTCTTCTCCTTCGGCACCAACGACCTGACTCAGATGACCTTCGGCTTCTCCCGCGACGACGCCGGCAAGTTCCTCGACGCCTACTACGACCGCAAGATCTATGAGAGCGATCCCTTCGCCAAGCTGGATCAGAAGGGCGTGGGCAAGCTGGTGAAGATGGCCGCCGAAATGGGCCGCGCCGTCAACCCCAACATCCATCTGGGCATCTGCGGCGAACACGGCGGCGATCCCTCCTCCGTGGAGTTCTGCCACCGCGTCGGACTGGACTACGTCTCCTGCTCCCCCTACCGTGTGCCCATCGCGCGCATGGCCGCCGCGCAGGCCGCCATCAAGGATCAGAATAAATAAACCTCGCAAAATCCCAGCAGGCCCCCGGCATTTGCCGGGGGCCTGCTTCTTTTTCCACGACGCGTCAGGCGAACCCGCCGCAGGTGAGAATCTCGGCACCGACATTCTTCATGTCCGCCAGATTGGCCGCCTGAATCTCCGCCGTGTTGGAGGAGCAGCAGTCCGCCAGCACCGCCACCTCGTAATCCAGCGAAATGGCGTCGTAGCAGGTGGTGCGGATGCAGTTGGGCGTGGTGGTTCCCGCCAGATAGAGCTTCCGTATCCCCAGACGCCGGAGCAGCAGGTCCAGCTCCGTCTGGAAAAACGCCGAGAACCGCGGCTTGATGATCTCGTAATCGCCGGGCCGGCGCGCCAGCTCCGGCGGCAGCTCCGCCGAAAGCGGCCCCCGCGCCGAAGCGGTCAGGGGCTTTCCGCCCGCCTCCCAGACCGCCTTCCGGGTCCGCTCCACGTCGCTGCCGTCCTCCCGGTAGAGCCGCCGGACGAAAAACACCGGCATCCCCGCCCGCCGGGCGGCGGCAATCGCACGCGCGCAGGCCGGCACCGTCTCCCGCGCCTGCGCAATGCACAGCGGCGACGACGGCTCCAGAAACCCGTTCTGCATATCAATGACCAGCAGCGCCTCCGTTTGTCTTTCCATTCTTTCCCCTCCCCTTCATTCTCCTGCATGGTACCACCGTTTTCCGCTCTTGGGAAGGCCTCTCCGCCCCCGTGATTTTAGCACTCACCATGTGAGAGTGCCAATATTTACAATTTCTTCAAATTTTCGCAACACAATATACGATTTCTCCGGTTATGATAGGAACTGTAAAAAAGAACAGGGGCTCCGATGGGAGCGACTGTTCCGCCCGACGGCAGCCTGCGGCTCGCCGGCCGTCGGGGTCTGTACCGGGCCGCAGAGTTTTTGCAAGGAGGAATTGTTATGTATGAAATGAGACCGTACCGCAAGAATCAGATGAACGTGTGGAATCCGTTCTCCGACATGGAGGAGATGGAAAAGCGCTTTTTCGACAACGATTTCTTCTCCAACCACGGGCTGGCAGAATTCAAGACCGACATTACGGACGAGGGCGACCACTATCAGCTGAAGGCCGACCTGCCAGGCTTCAAGAAGGAGGACATCCATCTGGATCTGGACGGCGACACGCTGAGCATCCAGGCGGAGCGCCACTCCGAGCATGAGGACAAGGACAAGAGGGGCAAGTTCGTCCGCTGCGAGCGGTCCTACGGCTCCTACAGCCGAAGCTTCGACGTGTCCGGCATCAAGTCCGACGGCATCACCGCAGCCTACGACGGCGGCGTGTTGACGCTGATTATGCCCAAGCAGGATGTAAAGGTGGATACCACCCGGCATCTGGAGATTCAGTGATTTTCGGCGGGAGGGTGATCCCGCCGGCGAAATGGCCCCGCGGCTAATGCCGCGGGGCCATTTTCTGCGTTTCTCAGGCCCCTCCGGGTCCTTTTTCCGGGGGAGGTGCGCACCCCGGCGAACCGCCCGGTTCCCGTCCGTCTCGCGGAACACCGGATCGGTCCGTCCTCGCTGCCGATGGCGGCGGCCTTCTCCGCGCCCGGATTCAGCTTCAGGAGCTCCGGCACGGCGGGCCGGGAGGCCGTTTTCGCATCGTTTCGGACAGCTGTGCCCCGGACGCCGGGCGGCGGGCAGCACAGGAGCTTGGCCCGCTCCGCCGGCCCGGCAACCGAGAGGGCACAGGCCGCCAGGGTCTCCGTCCGGTCAATGTCCGTCAGATACGGCACCGGACGGCGGTGGGTTTCACGCCGCGTCCCTGTCCTCAGCGTCCCGCTCCAGCATCAGCAGGAAGGCCAGCAGCTGCACTCCCGCGGCCACCAGCAGCGCCCGGCCGGGAATCACGCCCGACAGCAGCGCCCCCAGCGCCGCGCCGGCGATGAAGCAGGCGATGATGCCGTAATAGCAGCGGCTGCGCTCCAGCAGAGCCGGGTCGCGCCGGGTCAGGCCGTGATAGAACGCCTCCGTGCCGCTGCGGAGGTTGCCGGTACACATGGTGGAGGCAAAGGGATTGCCCCGCACCTTGCGGAAGGTCTCCACCTGCACGGCGCAGACAAAGGACACCAGAATGTTCACCGCCGGATTCCACCGTCCCTGGGGCACAAAGGAGGCCAGCGTCAGCACGGCGATCTCCACCCCCAGCGACACGTGGCGCCAGTGGAACACGCCGCCGCCCCGATGGCGGCCCTTGATCCCCTCCGCCACCAGCACGCCGGCAAAAAAGGCCATGATCGGCAGCAGGTAGTAGCCCGCCCGGGCCCACTCCCGCTGGGCCAGATGAATGGCCAGCAGAACCATGTTGCCGGTCTGGGCGTTGGCGAACACCTCCCCGCGGCAGAGGTAGGTGTACGCGTCCAGAAAGCCGCCCGCCACCGCCAGAAGGGCGCCCACCGCAAAGGTTTCCGACCTCTGAATTTTTTCAAGCCGCTGTTCGTTCAAAGAAAATCGCTCCTTATAAAGTCCGACAGACGGCGCTCCGCCCATGCGAAGCGCCGCCCTGTCAGGGATCAGGTCAATACTCCACGACGCCTTCGTAGACCTGCCGGGTCTCGCCGGTCAGCGTCGTGTCCTCCGGCGTACAGTTGACGATCAGATCGCCTCCGGCGGCCTTTACCGTCACATCCGTTCCGGGGAGGCACAGGCCGTTGGCGATGGCCGCCGCCACGGCGGCGCAGGCACCGGAGCCGCAGGCCAGCGTCTCGCCGCTGCCCCGCTCCCAGACCCGCATCTTGATGGTGCTGGGATTCACCACCCGGATAAACTCGGTATTGATGCGCTGGGGGAAAATCTCCGCATGCTCAAAGAGCGGGCCCACCCTGGGCACATCCACGCCGTCCACCCGCTGGCAGAATACGACGCAGTGGGGATTGCCCAGAGAGACGCAGGTGATGCGCCATTCCTTCCCGCCGATAACCGCGGGATAGTCCACCAGCTGCTTTTCCGGCAGCGCGGCAGGCAGCGCCGCGGCATCCAGCGAGCAGCGGCCCATGGATACGGTGGCCGAGGTGACCTTTCCGCTGATGGTATAGAGCCGCACCGCATGAATCCGGCCCGCCATCTCGATGGTGACATCGTCGCCGCTCACCAGTCCCCTGTCCCGGAGATACTTGCCCATGCACCGCAGGGCGTTGCCCGCCGCCATGCCCTCGGAGCCGTCGGCGTTGAACATCCGCATCTTCGCGTCGGCGATCTGCGAAGGCTCCATCAGCACCAGCCCGTCGGCGCCGATGCCGGTGTGGCGGTCGCACAGGGTAATGCACAGGGATTCGGGGCAGGTGATCTCCCCCTTGAAATTCTCCAGAAACACGTAGTCGTTTCCGCAGGTCTGCAGCTTGGCGAAGGGCAGCTTCTGCCGGCCCGTCCGCAGGTGGCAGATGTCCACCAGCTCCGTGTTGGACTGCTTGTATCGGGAGGCCAGAATGTCCGTCAGGGCGTTGGCCGTGTCCAGCGAGGTCAGGCAGGGAATGCCCAGCTGCACCGCCCGGTGATTCAGGTGGATAAAGTCCCGGATGTACTCCGGCTCCGTGGAGCCGGTGAGGATGATGTAATCAATTTTTCCGGCCTCCAGCAGCTCAAAGACCCGGTTGTCCCGGCCCAGCTTGCCCACCACCTCCACGTCGGTGCCGAGGCGGGAGATCTCCTGCGCCGTGCGCTCCGTGCCGTAGAGCTTGTAGCCCATGTCGTCCAGCTTTCGGGCGATGTGCACCACCTCCGGCTGATCACGGCGGTTGACGGAGATCAGCACGCCGCCCCGCCGGGCCTTTTCCACTTGATACCCAGCGGAAACCAGTCCCTTGAACAGCGCCTCCCGCAGATTTTTGCCCAGCCCCAGCACTTCTCCGGTGGACTTCATCTCCGGAGACAGGGAGGCGTTGGCGTCGGTGATTTTGGCGAAGGAGAACACGGGCACCTTTACCGCCACATAGGGAGGCTGCGGGTACAGCCCCGTGCCGTAGCCCAGCGAACGGAGCGGCTGGCCCACCATGACCCGCGTGGCCAGATCCACCATGGGCACGCCGGTGACCTTGGAGATGTAGGGCACCGTCCGGCTGGCGCGGGGATTCACTTCGATCACGTACAGCTCGCCCTGATAGATCAGGTACTGAATGTTGATGAGCCCGCGGGTTTTCAAAGAGAGCGCCAGCTTTTCGGAGCAGTCGAGGATGGTCTGCAGCATTTTGTCGCCAATGGAAAAGGGCGGGTAGACGGCGATGGAATCGCCGGAGTGGACGCCGGTGCGCTCGATGTGCTGCATGACGCCGGGGATCAGCACATCCACGCCGTCGGAGATCACATCCACCTCCAGCTCCGTGCCCATCAGGTACTGATCCACCAGCACCGGGTTCTCGATCCGGCCGGAGAGGATGATGTCCATGTAACGGCGGACTTCCTCGTCGTTGTGGGCGATCACCATGTTCTGGCCGCCGATCACGTAGGAGGGCCGCAGAAGCACGGGGTACCCCAGCTCGTTGGCCGCCGCCAGCGCCTCGTCCAGTCCCAGTACGCCCCGGCCCGCAGCCCGCTTGATGCGGAACCGCTCCAGCAGGGCGTCGAACCGCTCCCGGTCCTCGGCCATGTCGATGGATTCGGCGCTGGTGCCCAGAATGGCGACGCCGCGGCTGTCCAGAAATTTCGTCAGCTTGATGGCCGTCTGGCCGCCGAAGGCCACCACCACGCCCACCGGCTTCTCCACTTCCAGTATGTGGGCCACGTCCTCGGGGCAAAGCGGCTCAAAGTAGAGGCGGTCCGCGGTATCGTAGTCGGTGGAGACGGTCTCCGGGTTGTTGTTGATGATGACCACCTCGTAGCCCAGTTCCTTGAGCGTCCAGACGCAGTGGACGGAGGAATAGTCGAACTCGATGCCCTGCCCGATGCGGATGGGCCCGGAGCCCAGCACGACGATTACCGGCTTCCCGCTGCGGGGGAAGGTCCGGGATTCGCAGAACTCGTCGAAGCAGGAGTAGAAGTACGGCGTCTCGGCGTCGAACTCCGCCGCGCAGGTGTCCACCATCTTGTAGACGGCGGGCTGGGCGGCGCAGGGCAGCTCCGCGGCGCCGGAGAGCCGCAGCAGCGCGCTGTCGGGGTAGCCCAGCTGCTTGCCCCGCCGGTAGCTCTCCGCACTCAGGCCCTCCGCGGCAAGGGTTTTCTCAAACCCGGCCAGCGTCTGAAGGTGATGCAGAAACCAGAGATCAATCTTCGTGATCGCGTGAATGGTCTCCAGCGAAACGCCGGATTTGACGGCCTCGAACACCGTGAACAGGCGGTGGTCGTCCACCCGTCCCAGCCGCTCCTCAATAGGGGCGTGATCGTCCTCGTCGGGACGGCGGTTCAGCGTGTCCATGCCGATCTCCGCGCCCCGGACGGCCTTCATCAGCGCCATCTCGAAGTTGGGCGCGATGGCCATGACCTCGCCGGTGGCCTTCATCTGGGTCCCCAGCGTCCGGGAGGCATCGGCGAACTTGTCGAAGGGCCACTTGGGAAATTTCACCACGACGTAGTCCAGCGCCGGCTCAAAACAGGCGCAGGTCTTGCCGGTGATGTCGTTTTTGATTTCATCCAGCGTGTAGCCCAGAGCGATCTTGGTGGTGATTTTGGCAATGGGATAGCCGGTGGCCTTGGAGGCCAGCGCCGAGGAACGGGACACCCGGGGGTTCACCTCGATGACGGCGTACTCAAAGCTGTCCGGATTCAGGGCCAGCTGGCAGTTGCAGCCGCCCACGATGCCCAGATGGGCGATGATGTCCAGCGACGCGGTGCGGAGCATCTGAAACTCCTTGTCGGAGAGCGTCTGGGTGGGGGCCACCACGATGGAGTCGCCGGTATGAACCCCCACGGGGTCCAGATTTTCCATGGAGCAAACGGCGATCACGTTGCCCGCGCCGTCCCGCATGGTCTCAAATTCGATTTCCTTCCAGCCGAAAATGGCCCGTTCCACCAGAATCTGCGTGATGGGCGAGGCGTCCAGCCCCGTCTGCGCGATGATGCGCAGCTCCGCGGGGTCCTTGGCGGCGCCTCCGCCGGCGCCGCCAAGGGTGAAGGCGGGCCGCACGATCACGGGATAGCCGATCCGATCCGCCACGTCCAGCGCGGTCTCCACGGTCTCCGCGATGTCCGAGGCTATGACCGGCTGGCCGATCTCGGCCATGGCCTCCTTGAACAGTTCCCGGTCCTCGGCGCGGGAAATGGCGGCCGCGTCGGTGCCCAGCAGCCGGACGTTTTCTTCCCGGAGGAACCCCTCCTTGTCCAGCTGCATGGCGATGGTCAGACCGGTCTGACCGCCCAGCCCCGCCAAAACACTGTCGGGGCGCTCTTTTTTGATGATGCGCTTGACGGTCTCCACCGTCAGCGGCTCCAGATAGATTTCGTCCGCCATGGCCTGATCGGTCATGATCGTGGCGGGATTGGAGTTGCACAGCACCACGTTGACGCCGGCCTCCTTCAGCACGTGACAGGCCTGCGCGCCGGCGTAGTCAAACTCGGCGGCCTGCCCGATCACGATGGGGCCGGAGCCGATCACAAGAACCTTCCGAATACTGGTATCCAACGGCATTACCGATCACCGCCTTTCCGAAACTCCTGCATCATATCCGTGAACCGGTCAAAGAGGAACGAGGTGTCCTTCGGCCCGGAACAGGCCTCCGGATGGAACTGCACCGTAAAAGCGTTCAGCTCCGGGTAATCGATGCCCTCGCAGGTGCCGTCGTTGGCGTTGACATAGCGAAGCACGCCGCTCTGCACGCTGCCCTCCTCCACGGCGTAGCCGTGATTCTGGCTGGTGATGTAGGTGCGGGGCCCCTGCGTGTCCCGCACCGGCTGGTTGACGCCCCGGTGGCCGTACTTCAGCTTGTAGGTTCTCCCGCCGGCGGCCAGCGCCGTCAGCTGGTGGCCGAGGCAGATACCGAACAGCGGCACCGTCCCCAGCATCTCCGCGATCTGCCGGATCTGATAGGTATTCTCCTCGGGGTCTCCGGGGCCGTTGGACAGCATGACGCCGTCCGGCTTCGCGGCCAGAATCTCCGCCGCGGAGGCGGAGGCCGGCAGAACCGTCACGGTGCAGCCGCGCTTTTGCAGCTCCCGGACGATGTTCCGCTTGGCGCCGTAGTCCAGCAGGGAGACGCGGAACCGCTCCTCCCCCGCAGCGGGACAGACCGACGGAACCGCGCAGGTGACGCCCGCCACCGCATCGGTCACGGCGTAGGCCCGCACCGCCGCCAGATCGTCGGGGATCCGGTCGCAGAGCATCGCGTTCATCACGCCGTGTTCCCGGATGATGCGGGTCAGACGGCGGGTGTCTACCCCGCACAGACCGGGAATGTCCTGCGCTTTCAAAAACGCGTCCAGATCGTACTGAGTCCTAAAATTAGAGGGCCCGCTGCACCACTCCCGCACCACGTAACCGCGGAGGCTGCATCTGCCCTCAAAATCATCCTCTATAACGCCGTAATTGCCGATCAGCGGATAGGTCTGCATGACGATCTGGCCGCCGTAGCTGGGATCCGTCAGCGTTTCCAGATAGCCGCACATGCCGGTGGTGAACACCAGCTCCCCCACGGAATCGCCCTCCGCGCCGAAACGAATCCCCTCAAATGCCTGCCCGTCCTCCAGTACCAGATATGCCTTTTTCATCAACCATTCCCCCAGACGTTCGGACCACTGTTTAATATACAGTTATTTATATAATTATCCGGCTTTTCTCCAATTTAGTCAATGTTTTCTGGTCATTTATTCAGAGCATTTGTATATAGAGTTTCCGCCGAAAAGGTATTACTTTTTGTGCAATTTTCCAATTCGCGGTTGCAACCGCCCGACAGGTTCTATATAATTGCCTTAGTATACCGCAAACAGGAAGGGGGCGGGGCTGTGGCCCGGCGTTTCGACAAGTTTACAAAGCCGTTTCAGGACAGCAAGATTCCCTTCCTGCTGGCGGAGATCGTGACCAACGGCAGCGGAGAGATGGTGGACCTGATCTGCCGGTTCCTCAACGAGCCAGCGGCCCGGCTGGCGTCCTCCTCTCCGGAGGAAATACAGAACCACCGCTTCTGCCAGCTCTACGCCTCCGGGCGGCTGGAGCTGTTTGCGCCGCTGGCGGAGGTGGCTTTTTCCGGGTCCTCCGCCACCTTCTCCTACGAGACGCTGCTGGGGCGGCGTCTGCGGATCACCTGCTATCAGCCCATGTACGGCCTCGCGGCCTGCATTCTGGAGGAGGAGACGGGAGACGGCCCGGACATTCGGCCCGCAGGCGGAATGCGGCGTCTGTCGGGCAGCGCCTCCATTCTGGAGGTGGGACGGGACGGCGTCCACAGCGTCTCCTTCAGCCAGCGGCTGTGCGAGCTCAGCGGCTACTCCCGCCGGGAGCTGCTGAACCGCTGCGCCGGCGAGCTGTTCCAGCTGGTTCTTCCCGAGGACCGCAACGAACTGCTGCAGATTCTTCTGGACGCCGCCAAAAGCGGCATTCCGGCGGAACACGAGTTCCGCCTTCTCTGCAAGGACGGGCAGGCCCGCTGGGTGGCGCTCAGGGCGGAGCGGCTCTCCGCCGAGGGCGGCACTGCCGTTTTTCACGCGATTCTGACGGACATCGACCGCTGGCGCGCGTGTCAGGACGCCCTGACCGACGTCCGGCGGGAGCTGGCCGAGTCTCAGGCTCAGCTGGAGCGGGTGTTCAGCGAGATGCCCGGCGGCTACGCCCTGTTCTCCCTGCCGGGGGAGGGAAAGCCCGCCGTGCCCCTGCGGGTCAGCCGCGGGCTGGCAGAGCTGACGGGATACACCCCGGCGGAGCTGCTCCGGCGGCTGGCGACCTCGCCCTACTGGCGGGTCCATGCCGACGACCGGGACGCGCTGGCCGCGGCGCTGGCCGCCGACGACGGCGAGCCCATCCGGGCGCTGTTCCGCTTTCAGCAGAAGGGCGGCGCCTATCACTGGCTCTCTCTGCGGGCGGCCCGCCGCCCTGACGGGGACGGTGCCTCCCTTCTGTACGCCGTGTTTGCCGATGTGGACGACGCGCAGGAGGAGCGGCGCAGGCTGCAGCTGCAGACGGAGCTGTGCGGCCTGCTGCTGACGGACACGGAGACGGTCTGCGTGGACTACAACCCCGCCGCCGATGTCGCCGAAATGGAGATTTTCCGTCCGGAGGGGCAGCAGCTGAGCCGCCAGATCCCCGAATACCGAAAGTCCGTCTCCTCCTCGTCCACCATCCATCCGGACTTCCGCAGGCTGGTGCAGGCGCAGCTCCGCTCCGCCTGCTCCAAGCCCCAGAAGGGCACGTTTCTCTACAGGGGCAATTACGGGAATCAGGATTTCCAGTGGCATCAGGCCTCCTATGTCAGTCTGGCCGACCGGCAGGGCAACGTCTGCCGCGTGATCCTCCGCGCCCGGAACATCAGCCGGGAAAAGGCGGAGCAGGAGCGGTTCGGCGCCGCTCTGGCGCGCTGGGAAGCGTCCGCCTCCGGCGCGCTGGCCAGCCTGCGTCTGGATTTGTCGGCGGATCGTTCGCTGGACCTCCGCAGCGGCAGCTCCTATCTGGTTCAGATCCTGTTCGGCAACTCCGCCAGCGAGTGTCTGGCGCATTTTGCCGAAAATATTCCCGACGAGACGGAGCGGCTCCGCTGCGCGGCGCTTTTCTCCCCGGACGCCCTGCGGGAATCGTATGCGCAGGGCGAATCCCTCGTCTGCGCGGAGCATCCCTTCCGCACGGCGGAGGGGATGGTGCTTTGGGTGCGGACGCAGGCGGAGCTGCGGCGCGACCCGGTCAGCCTCCATCTGGAGGCGGCCCTCCGCACGGAGAGCATCGACGCCCGCAAGCGCGGAGAGCGGATGCTGGAGGCCGTGTCGGGCCAGCGGTTCGAGGCGGTGTGCTGCATCGACGCCGCCACCCGGTGCCTGTGGCTCCGCCGGCCTGCCGCGGAGGGCAGCACGGAGGAGGGCGACTACTACAAAACCGCGCTGGCCCTCATCGACAGCCGGGTGGTCCCCAGCGAGCGAAAGCGGCTGCGCTCCTCCATTCTTCTGCCGAACATTCTCCGGCATCTGAAAAAGGAGCCGTCGTATTCCGTGCTCTGTCCGCTGCAGGAGGAGGACGGCAGCCGCCGCACTCTGCTGTGCGGCTTTTCATGGCTGGATCCGGATCGGACGCTGCTGGCTACGGCGCTGGACGTCACTCAGCTGCTGGCCTCCGGCGAGGAGACCACGCGGGCTCTGGAGCAGGAGGCGGAGCAGCTGCGCTCCGCCGACAGCCTCCGGCATGCCTGCCTCTCCCATCTGAACCGGCAGTTTCAGGGGCCGTCCGACGCCCTGGCGCGTCTGAGCGAACAGGCGCTCCGCTCGGCAGAGGACCCGGCCCAGCTGGCCGCCTGTCTGGAAAAGATCTCCGTGTCGGCCCGGTACCTCTCCTCCCTGTCCAGCTGCACGCCGGATATTCAGGAGATGGAGGGCGGAAAGATCACTCTGCGGCGGGAGGAATTTTCTCCGCGAAAGCTGGCGGGCGAGCTGCAGGAGCTGGTTCCCGCTCTGGCGGAGGGCCGCGGCCTGCGCTTCACCTGCACCGTGGCCCCGGAGACGGACGACCGCTGCGTGGGCGACGAGGCCCGGCTGCGGCAGCTTCTGCTGAATCTGCTCTCCAACGCCGTGCGCTTTACACCCGACGGGGGGCACCTGTCTCTGGAGGTCTGCCGCCTGCGGCGGGAGCGGGGAAAGGTGTGGCTCCAGTTCGTCGTCAGCGACAGCGGCTGCGGAATCCCCGCCAAACTCCTTCCCCGCCTGTTCGAGCCGGCCGCTCCCGGCGAAGATCAGCCGGAGGGCCGCGGAGACGGGCTGGGTCTGGCCGTCTGCCGCCGGCTGGCCGATCTGATGGGCGGCAGCATCGCCGTCAGCAGCATCGTGGGCGTGGGCAGCAAATTTACGCTGGAGGCGCCCTTCGGCGTCGTCTATCCCGAAAAGCGGACAGGAATCGCCCTGCCGCTGGCCGGAAAAATCATTCTGCTGGCTGACGCCGGCCCGGAGACGGAGTCCGCGGCCCGGACGCTGGAAAAGCTGGGCTGCGCCGCGGAGCGCGCCGACAGCGGCCTGCAGGCGCTGCAGCAGTTCGTCTCCCATCCCGCCGGATACTACGCGGCCATTCTGCTGGGCCGGCAGATGTCGGTGATGGACGGTCCGCAGACTGCGGCGGCCATCCGGGGCTGGGATCGTCCCGACGCCCGGAGCGTACCCATCTTCATTCTCGCCGAAAGCGGGGACGTCCCTCCTTCCGGGCCGGACGCGGCCAGCGGATGGCTGTCCGGCCCCGTCACGGAGGGGGCTCTGCTGCGGTGTCTGGAGAGCTGCGCCTCCGGCGAGGAGGCATGACCGGGGAACGGCAGAAATCCTTTTCCTGCAGCAGCCGGGCAGACTCGCCCGGCTGCGCCGCCGCGGGAGGAATCTCTGCGCGGCAAAGCGCCCTTCCCGGCTGCAGCGAACGCGTCAGGATGAGGGCCCGGCGATGAGGGCGGGAAAATCTCTCAGGCGCGTCCGGCGAAGGGAAAGGCTCAGGAGCTCCGGCGGAAAGCGCCTCGCCGGCAGTCAGAGCGAAGCGGGCCCCGCGCCCGCATATACCGTCCCGCAAGCCGCGCCCACGGGTTTGTGCCGCGCGGCGGACAAAGGAGCCTCCCGTCTGCCGATGGCAGACGGGAGGCTCCTTGTCATATGCAAATTTGTCGGGCACCACAGGAAACGCCGTCGGCTTCCGCAAAAGCGCGCCTTTGCGGGAGCCCCTCCGCTCCGTCCGCGGACGGGCAAAATGAATTTGCCCCGCGCCATGGTTTTGCTCCGCAAAACGCCTGTTCCGCGCCGCTCGGCGCGGCAGGCATCGCAGGGCCGAACCCCGCGCTTATCCCTCGTCGTCCAGCTTCAGTACCGCAAGGAACGCCTCCGTCGGCACCTGAACGGTTCCCAGAGAGCGCATCTTTTTCTTGCCCTCCTTCTGCTTTTCCAGCAGCTTCTTTTTCCGGGTGACGTCGCCGCCGTAGCACTTGGCCAGCACGTCCTTGCGCATGGCCTTGATGGTCTCGCGGGCGATGACGCGCCCGCCGATGGCCGCCTGAATGGGCACCTCGAACAGCTGGCGGGGAATATTGTCCTTCAGTTTTTCGCACAGGCGCCGGGCACGGGGATACGCCTTGTCCCTGTGGGCGATGAAGCTCAGCGCGTCCACCTGATCGCCGTTGAGCAGCAGGTCCACCTTCACCAGTTCGCTGGAGCGGTAGTCCGACAGCTCGTAGTCCAGCGACGCGTAGCCCTTGGTGTTGGCCTTGAGGGTGTCGAAGAAATCGTAGATGATCTCGTTGAGGGGCATCTGATAGTGCAGCTCCACCAGATTCGTGTCCAGATACTGCATATCCTTGAATTCGCCCCGGCGGTTCTGACACATGGGCATGATGTTGCCCACGTACTCGTTGGGCGTGATGATGGAGACCTTGACGTAGGGCTCCTCCGCGTGCTCGATGGCCGCGGGATCGGGATAGTTGTGGGGGTTGTCCACCACCACCATGGAGCCGTCGGTCTTGTAGACGTGATAGATGACGGAGGGCAGCGTGGTGACAAGGTCCAGATCAAATTCCCGCTCCAGCCGCTCCTGGATGACCTCCATGTGGAGCATTCCCAGAAAGCCGCAGCGGAACCCGAAGCCCAGCGCCGCGGAGGATTCCGGCTCGAAGCTGAGGGCGGCGTCGTTGAGCCGCAGCTTCTCCAGCGCGTCCCGCAGGTCGGGGTACTTGGAGCCGTCCTCGGTGTAGATACCGCAGTAGACCATGGGCTGCACCGGGCGGTAGCCGGGCAGCGCCTCCCTCGCCGGACGGGCGGCCTCCGTCACGGTGTCGCCCACGCGGGTATCGCTGACGGTCTTGATGGAGGCGGTGAAATATCCCACCTCGCCGGCCTCCAGCGAAGGGCAGGGCTCCAGCCCCAGCGGCAGCAGATGGCCGCACTCCACCACGGTGTAAACCGCGCCGGTGGCCATCATCTTCACCGCCTGCCCCACCCGGATGGTGCCCTCCATCAGGCGCATATAGACCACCACGCCCCGGTAGGAGTCGTACTGGCTGTCGAAGATCAGCGCCTGCAGGGGGTTGTCGTTGCTGCCCTTTGGCGCCGGGATATGCTGGACGATGTCCTCCAGCACGGCGTCGATGTTGATGCCCATTTTGGCGGAGATCTCCGGCGCGTCCATGGCGGGCAGGCCGATGATGTCCTCCACCTCCTGCTTGGCCTTCTTGGGGTCGGCGGCAGGCAGGTCGATCTTGTTGAACACGGGCAGGATCTCCAGATCGTGCTCCATGGCAAGATAGGTATTGGCCAGCGTCTGTGCCTCCACGCCCTGGGTGGCGTCCACCACCAGCACGGCGCCCTCGCAGGCGGCCAGCGAGCGGGAGACCTCATAGTTGAAGTCCACGTGGCCCGGCGTGTCGATGAGGTTCAGCTCATACGTCTCGCCGTCCTGCGCGGTATAGTTCAGCTTCACGGCGCGGGCCTTGATGGTGATGCCCCGCTCCCGCTCCAGATCCATGTTGTCCAGCAGCTGGCTCTCCATCTCCCGCTGGGAGACGGCGTTGCATTTCTCCAGCAGGCGGTCCGCCAGCGTGGACTTGCCGTGGTCGATATGAGCGATGATGGAAAAATTGCGAATATGGCTTTGATCGGTCATAAAATCACCTCGGATTGAGTTCAGGAGGCCGCTCCGCCCCAGATGGAATCGTAATCGTAGTGTACCACAAGATCCCGCAGGTCGTCCAGCACGGCGTCCTTGTTTTTCTCTGTCAGCCGGTATTTTCCTCCGGGCATATCCTTGGCCATCTCATAGGTCACCCGGCCCGCCACGTGGATGTGATCGGCATAGTTGTCCAGATTGGTGACGACGGCGCGGTCGTCCATGAAGAACTGGATCTCGGCGTTGTCGTAGGCCAGCAGCACGTCCGCCATATGGGAGAGCATGGTCAGCATGGCGTCCGTCTCGCCCAGCCGCGTCATCTTGTCCCAGAACAGGATGCTGTAGGGCGAGACGTAAAAGACGAAGTGGGTGTCCGGATGCTCCTTCAGCCACGAGGTCACGGTGGCCAGATTGGCGTCGCAGTCGGGGATCAGCGCGTCGGACGGCATCACGGTGCCGGACGGCTCCGGCCGCTTATAGCCCGCCAGCGCCAGCTCCCTGGAAAAGTAGACGTCTCCGTCCCAGAGGTAGGCGTCCTGCAGCGCCTGCGTCTTGCCGGCGGCCTTCTCCCGCAGGGCATAGAAGCAGCGCAGCAGCACGTCCTTATTCAGCAGGTACGGGGCGTCGTTCAGGGGATTGTTGTCGTACAGGTACTCGGGCAGCTGATCCGGCGCGTCCTTGGGGGAGCGGGCCAGAATGTTGGGGTCCAGCCCGAAAATCACCCGCTTCACGTCCTGCTCCTCGAAGGCATAGCGCAGAGCCACGTCGAACTCGTGGAGACCGCCGTCGGGGATCGTCACCTTCACGGTGGTGGTGTGGTAGAAGGTGTCAAACCAGACGGGGCGGTAGTTGGCGGCCAGCGAGGTGCCCATCAGCACCGTCTCATAGCTCTGGCTCCGCAGGAGGCCGGCGCACTGGTACCGCTGGTCGAAATAGACCTCCGCGTCGGGGTCCGGGTCGCGGTAGTGGAAGTAGGGGTCCACCGCCGCCGTAAAGACGGCGCAGAGCATCAGCAGGGCCAGCAGCCCCGCCGTCAGCCCCAGCGCCCAGCGTCGATATGCTTTGTTCAAGTTTTTGGGGCCCCCTTAAAAGTTGGAATAGATAAAGGTGGTCTTTCCGCCGAAGGAGAGAACGCACCACGCCAGCGCCGCCGCCAGCAGCGCCGCCCGCCAGAAGGTGGGCCGGAACCGGTCCATGCGGCGGATGGTATTGCCCGGCAGCACCGCCGCAGCCATGCCGACGCCGTACAGCACAGTCACCAGCACCGGCAGCAGCACGCCGCTCAGCGAGGGGAAAATGCCTGTCAGGGCCTCCCGCTCCGAGGTGAGCATCCCCGTGAACAGCCATTCCCCCGGACGATACATGCCGCCCCGCAGAGCGGTGCGGACCATCCGGCAGGCCACGCCCACGGAGGGCGCGCGGAACAGCACCCACGCACCGTTGACGATGCCGAAGGTCACCAGCCACTGCAGCCATTTGGGCGCCAGCGCCCGGCGGGGGCCCAGCGCCCGCTCGATCACCTGGGCCAGACCGTGAAGGAGGCCCCAGAGGATGAACGTCCAGCCGGCTCCGTGCCAGAAACCGCTGATGAGAAAAATCAGGAGGATGTTCAGGTACGTCCGGGCCGTCCCCTTCCGGCTCCCGCCCAGCGGGAAATACACGCACTCCCGCAGAAAGCTGGTGAGGGTGATGTGCCAGCGCTTCCAGAACTCGCCGATGGAGAGGCTGCGATAGGGCGAATCAAAGTTCACCGGCAGCCGGATGCCCAGCAGCCGGGCGGCTCCGGCGGCGATGTCGCAGTAGCCGGAGAAGTCGAAATACAGCTGGAGCGTATAGCCCAGAATCACCAGCCACGCCTCCGGGGCCGTCAGGGCCTCGGGATGGGCGTAGCCGTTGTTGACGATGGCGCCCAGAGAATCCGCCAGCAGCACCTTCTTCATCATGCCCATGGAGATGGCGTACAGCGCCGCAGCCGCGTCCTGCCCCGCAGGATGGAGGAATCCCTCCTCCCTCAGCTGGGGAAAGAAGCTCTCGGGCTTGAGGATGGGGCCGGAGGACACCGTGGGGAAGAAAAACGAGAACAGAAGGAATCCGCCGGTGCCGTCGGTGTCGGGGGCGAACTGGCCGGTGTAGACCTCCTTGAGAAACCAGAGCTGCTGGAAGGTGAAGAAGCTCAGGCCCAGCGGCGACCAGCCGAGGCTGAGGCGTCCGCCGGAGAAAAATCCGGTGTACTTGAACACCAGCAGCACGGCGACCTGCCAGACCGCCGCCGCCGCAAAGACGGCCCGGCGATGCCGGGCCTCCGGTCCGAGAAACCTTACCGCCAGCCGCGTCAGGCACGCGGAAAGCGTCAGCACGGCAAAGCCCGCCCACGCATGGGCCGTGAAGCTCCCCAGATAGAACAGCCACGACGCGCAGAGCAGCAGCACCTCGCCCGCCCGGCGGCTGCGCCGCCCCGCCAGCAGACACGCCGCCGCGGTCAGCGGCAGAAACAGCAGAAAGGAATAGGATTGAAATGACATGTTACTTCTCCGTCAGAGCTGAAATGCGGGCATCCGCCCCGTGGAGCACCTGCGTCACGCTCTGGCACCGCCCCGGAAAGGCCGCCGCCACCGCGCTGTCGGACAGGTCGGGGAACTCCGCCCTCTGCTCCCGCAGCAGCCGCAGCGCCCGCGCGTACCGCGCCTCGGACAGCTTCATGTCCGCGGAGGCGGCGTCCAGATCATAGGTGGCGGGATCCACGGAGAAATAGGCCTCGTTGCCCTCCCCCGCCCGGTACAGCCGCCGGTAGAGCTGATAGACCGCCGTGCCCAGATAGGCGGCGGCCTCGTTGACGGCGGCCTTGTCGTTCAGCTTGCCCAGCAGCTCGAACAGTACGCCCTGCGCTCCGGAGAGCAGCTTGGACTGCAGGGTGGCCAGCACGCTGCCCCGCAGGATGTTGCCCTGATCGGCGGCGTTCAGCAGGTCCTGATCGGACAGCATGGCCCCGTCCCGGGCCAGCGTCCGGCCCAAAATAAAATCCGCGGAAACATGATAGTAGTCGCAGGCCTTCACCACGAAGGCCAGACCCGGCTCCCGCACGCCGTTTTCATAGTGGCTCAGCAGCGCCTGAGAGATGCCCAGATCCGCCGCCGCCGTCCGCTGGGAAACGCCGCGCTCCTGCCGCAGCAGGGACAGGGTCCTTGAAAATTCCGTCATAGCCATTTATCTTTCTCCTCCACAACCGGGATGTTCAAATACGCGGTGTATATACTATCAAAAAAATTACGATATGTAAAGGGATTTCTGTCATTTTTCCCCGCCGTCTCCGGGGCGCAGGGACAAAAAAAGCCGGGAGATTCCTCCCGGCTCGGGGCCGTTCACCTGCCGGAACCGCCTTCCCCGCAGGCGCGAGGAGCGGCTCAGGCAATGAGCCGGACCTTGGTCCTGGGAATAAAATCGTCCGCCCGTCCATCGTATTCCACGGCGATTTTGCCGCCGTTTTTGCGGATGTTCTGGGCGATCATGCTGCCGGTGAAGGTGGAGTAGCTGCTGCCGTTGATGGTCACGTCCCCCTCCGGGGCGAAGATCGTTCCGAAAAAGCTGACGCCGCCGCCGTTCACGACAATGTCGCCGGTCTTTGAGATCAGCGTGACGGGGGCCTGCGCCGTGCTGTTCAGCGGGCAGCCGTTGAAATCAATGCCGCCGTTCACGACGAGGTTGATGGGATAACTGGCGGTATAGACGGTGGAGTTCCTGCCCCCGAGAGTCAGGGAGCCGTCCACATAGATGCTCAGTCCCTCGGCTGTATAATCCGTATTTCCGGGGCCGTAGGCCGCCGCGTACAGTTCCAGCCCCTTGTCCAGCAGCCCCTGAAAACTGCTGATCCCCGACAGCGCGGAGCTGTTGATGGTCACAAGGTTGGAAAACTTCCCCTCCAGAGAGGAGTACTTTGGCATATCAATGGTGACGGAGCCGCTGTTCCAGTTGCCTCCGCTGGGGCTGGTGGCGCCCACGGCGGTGGCCACGGCTCCATCCCGCAGGTCGGCGTTTTTCATGGTGATCCTGCTGTTGGAGTGGATGTCGGAATAGATGTCGATGCTGTTGCCGGTGATGGTGATGCCGGTGCCCTCGTCGGCGATCTCCTGTCCGGCAAACAGCGCGTAGGGATAGCTGCCGAAAATGCTGTCCACGCCGGCGGTGGCGCCGGCGGAGACGGTGCGGACGGCGCGGCCCGTGAGCACGGCGGAAAAGCCCATCTTCAGCTCCTTGCTCACCGTAACGGTTACGGTGGAGGCCGTCACCTGCGTATCCACCGTCACGTCGGCGTCGGCGGAATCGTACCCGTTCACCGCGGTGTACTCCTCGGCTCTGCTGACAATGGCGGCGGTGGAGTGATCGCCGGCCAGATCCGCCGCGCCGGCCAGCGCCGCGGCGTCGGCGGCGTTCTGCATGGACTGTTTGGCTGCCGCCATTCCGCCGTAATCCACGGCGAAGGCGGTGAAGCCCAGCAGCACGGTCATGCAGAGGGCCACCAGCACGGCCACCGCGCCCTCCTCATCCTTTAAAAATCGCCTGCAGCTCATGGGACACCTCCCTCTCTGAGCTCTCCTCAGGGTTTCTCCCCCGGAGCATCCGGGACAAATTCCTCCAGCTGCCGGTGCAGACGCTCCGCGTCCAGCTTTCTCAGCAGGATGGCCTTTTCCACCCGGAGATCCGCGGCCTCCCGCAGCAGCGCCACGTTTCGCCGCAGCTGCTCCTCCAGCTGGCCGGCCAGCTCCTGTTCCGCCGCCGCCAGCTTCTCATTCTGTTCCGTGCTGCCGTCCAGCGAGGCCTGCAGCTGGCTGATGATCCGGCGGTCGGCCTCGCCCTTCTGCTCCAGAAGGTTCAGCCGGGCTCCGCGGCTCTCCAGTTCCTTGTTCCGGGCCTCCAGCTCCGCCTGCTGGCGCTCCAGATCCCCCATCAGCTCGGTGATCCGGTTGTTCAGCTCCGCCACCGAACCCTCGCTGACGATCCCCTTCAGGTAGCGAACCTCGCCCTGCAGCTGGGTGATCTCCGCCGCCTGTCCCGAGACGGTCCTCCGCAGGCCCTCGCTTTCGTTCCGGGCGCTGACCGTCATCTCCTGATACAGCTTCAGCTCCTGCGCCGCCTTTTCCAGCCGCCTGTCCCGCTCCTCCAGCTCCTGACGGCGGTGCTCCTGCTCCTGCTCGTCCTGCCGGATGCGGGCCACGGCCTCGTCCATGTCCTTCTCTAGAAGACTGAGGCTGCTGCGCAGCTGCATCACGTCCTGCATGGTGAGCTCGCTGTTTTCCACTCGGTACCCCGCCACGCTCTCGGACAGAGAGCGATAGTCCGTCTCGGCCTTCAGCACCCGCTTTTTCAGCGTCTCGTTCTCGCCCTGCAGCTTTTCCTTTTCGTCCAGCGTGGCCTGCAGATCCCGGTTAAAGGAGTTGGTCGTGTTCTGCTGCTGCCGCTTCAGCTGGGCCAGATACTCCAGCACGGATTTTTTCGTATACCCGCCCACGCAGGATTTCAGGGTGTGGTCCAGATCGAGTTCCTCCGTTTTTTCCCGGAGCATCTCCACAAGATTGTCGCTCATCTGCCCTCCGGCTCCTTCCATGATAATGTGTCGCCGGGCTTCCAGTCCCGCGCGCAGTCCTCCCCGACCTCCAGAACGTGCCGGGCCCCGGAAAACCGTCCTCCCATCCGCCACGGGCGGACCGTCTCCACGCCCACGATCCGCAGCTCCCGGTCCAGATAGACCGCATCGATGGGAAAGCGCATGAAGCAGCAGTGGATGCTGCCGCAGCGCACCAGAAGCAGCCCCTCTCCGGGCTCCAGACTCCGGCGGCCCATCAGGCCCCGGAAACGGGAGGCGAAGGTATCCGCCACCCGGACGCGAAACACGCGGCTCCCGCCGCCGATCCATCTTTCTTTCATTTCAGCGTACTCATAATGGTCAGGACGGACGGGCCCAGCAGCACGATGAACAGCACGGGGAAAATGAAGATCAGCATGGGAATCAGAATTTTGGTGGACACCTTGGCGGCCTTTTCCTGCACCTTGTTCCGCCGGGAGCGGCGGATGGCCGCCGACTGGGCCTGCAGCACGTTCTTGATGGGAATGCCCAGCTGACCGGCCTGCACCAGCGCGCTGGCGAAGGACTGTACGTCCGGCACGGCGCACCGCTCCCCCAAAAGGGTCAGCGCGTCCCGCCGGGTGCGGCCCATGGACATCTCCCGGTACGTCACGGCCACCTCGTCGATGAGCGGGCCCTCCATATTCTCGGTGACATGGTGCAGCGCCTGCTCAAAGCCGAGGCCGGCCTCCACGCTGACGCTCAGCAAATCCAGCATATCGGGCAGCTGCTGCTCGATGGCGTTCCTGCGGCCGGTCCCCCGCGCCGCCACCGCATAGCGCAGGATCGTATAGGCGCCGAAGGCCCCGAAAACCAGCAGCAGAAGCCGCCGGGAAAGGTCCAGCTCCAGAATGGTGCCCAGCAGGAACAGGGCAAAGCCCAGCCCCAGCATCAGCAGAATCTGCAGAACCAGAAAATCGTCCACACTGATAGACAGTCCGGCCTGCTCCAGCAGCTTTTTCTGCCGGGCGTCCCCCGCCCGACCGCGGCGGCGGTTGGGGATCAGCCTGGCAAAAAACCGTCCCGCGCTCAGCAGCGCCGGCTTGAGGAGCCGCTCCGTCAGCGGCTTGCTCAGATCCTCGTCCGCGAGGCTGTAGGTATGCCGCACCTGCCGGCCCATCTGGCCGACGCGGCGGCGGACATCATCCCGCTCCCGCGCCCCTGCGCCGCAGATCAGAACGATCGCGGCAAAGAGGAAAATCCCCGCCGCGGCGGCAATGATCGCTTCCATTCCCGTTCCCCCTTCCGCTCAGTATCTGATGTCCACGACCTTGTTGATCACGATGAAGCCCACGGCCTCCATCGCCATGCTGCCCAGCATCAGCAGCTTCCCCAGCGAGGTCTCCACAAAGGCTTCAAAGTAACCGGGATTCATCACCATCAGGATCAAAATCACCGCCACCGGCAGCAGGCCGATGATGAGCCCCGACATCCGTCCCTGGGCGGACAGCACCCGAACCTCTTCCCGGAGGCGGATGCGGTCCCGCACCGTCTCGGCGATGGTGTCCAGAATCTCAGACAGGTTGGCGCCCACCTGCGCAGAGGTCAGCACGGCGGAGACCAGCAGCTCCAGGTCCTTGTTGCTGACGCGGCTGACCATGTGGTTCAGAGCCTGCTCCATGGTGGCGCCGTAGTTGATCTCCCGGATGACCCGCGCGAACTCGGTGGAAATGGGCGGCTGCATCTCCTGCGCGATGCTGGACATGGCCTGCTGGAAGGAATAGCCGGAGCGCATGCAGTTGCTCATGATGGTCAGGGCGTCGCTCAGCTGCTTGTTGAACAGCTGCTGGTGCCTGCTTTTCGCCCGCTGCACCATGATGGGCGGCAGCGCCAGTCCCACGATGGCCAGTCCGGCCGTGGCCAGCGGCTGCATCCCCAGCAGAAACCCCAGCAGAACGGGGCCCAAAGTGGTACAGCACCACAGCGTGATGTATTCCTGCCCGCTGAGTTTGACGCCGGACATGGCCAAACTGTCCTCAAAGCCCTTGCTGACCAGCTGGCGGCGCCTTTTCCGTTTTTTGCCCTGCCGCTTCTCCTGCAGCACCTCGTCGTGAACCCGCTCCAGATCCACGTCCCGGGCCAGAAGGTCCAGTCGGGCCTGCACCCGCTTTCTGGGGGATTCCCGTGCCAGAAGCAGGCCGAAATACAGGACGATCACCGCGGCGCAGGCAGAAATCAATCCGATCAGCATTGTCTCACCTCAGTTTTGAAACCACTCGTCTTTGACCATGATGCCGTTCTCCGCCATTTTCTCCGCGAAGCCGGGGCGGACGCCGGTGGCCATGAAGGCGCCCCGCATCCCGTCCCCCTTGGCGGCGGAGGGCTTGTATACGAAAATATCCTGCAGGGTGATGGTGTCCCCCTCGATGCCCACCACCTCGGTGATGCTGACGATCTTGCGGGAGCCGTCCCGCATACGGGCCTGATGCACCACCAGATCCAGCGCGGAGGCGATCTGCTCCCGGATGGCCTTCACCGGCATCTCCATGCCGCTCATCAGCACCATGGTCTCCAGCCGGGACATCAGGTCCCGCGGGGAGTTGGAGTGCGCGGTGGTCAGAGAGCCGTCGTGGCCGGTGTTCATGGCCTGCAGCATATCCAGCGTCTCGCCGGAGCGGACCTCGCCCACCACGATGCGGTCGGGCCGCATACGCAGGGCGTTGCGCACCAGATCGCGGATGGTGACGGCGCCCACTCCCTCCACGTTGGCCGGGCGGCTCTCCAGCGTGATGACGTGCCGCTGGCGAAGCTGCAGCTCCGCCGCGTCCTCGATGGTGACGATGCGCTCGTCCTCCGGAATGTAGGCGGAAAGCACGCTCAGAAGCGTGGTCTTGCCGCTGCCGGTGCCGCCGGAGACAATGATGTTCAGCCGCGCCTTGACGCAGGCCTCCAGAAACGCCATCATCTGGGGCGAGACGGAGGAGAAGCGGATGAGGTCGCTGACGGTCAGCGGATTTTTGGCAAATTTCCGGATGGTGATCACCGGCCCCACCAGAGACACCGGAGGGATGATCGCGTTTACGCGGGAGCCGTCGTTCAGCCGGGCGTCCACCATGGGGCTGGACTCGTCGATGCGCCGGCCGATGGTGGCGACGATGCGGTTGATGACGTTCATCACGTGGGCGTTGTCCCGGAATTTGACGTTGGTAAGCTCGATCTTGCCGCGAATTTCCACATAGACGCTGTCTGCGCCGTTGACCATGATCTCGGTGATGTCCGGATCGTTCAGCAGCGGCTCCAGCGGGCCCAGGCCCACAATGTCGTTGAAAATCTCATTGATCACCCGCGTCCGGCTGACCCGCGGGACGTCCACGCCCCGGATGTTCATGACGGATTCGATGGCCCCGCGGATAAACTCCGCCCGGTCCTCCGCGTTCTCCTGCGAATGCTCCGGGTCCTGATTGATGAGGTCGATGACCTCCTTGTGGATGACGTCCCTGATCTCGGCGTATTCGTCCGTCTGAGCCGCCGCGGCCGGGGCAGGCCTGACTCCGGGGCGGGCCCTGCCCGGCTCCGCCGGTTCCGCCTGCTGAACGGCTCTCTGTTTCTCCAATCGCTCCAGCAAACTCACGATGTGCCGCCCCTCTCCCGGTTATTTTTTTCTTCTGAACAGCGGCCGCTTCTCGGAGCGGTCCCTGCTCCTGTACTTGCGCATCAGCTTCCGCCGCTCCTGCGGCGAGAGCTGGCGGATGTCATAGTCGTCGGTGCCGCTGAGCAGAAGGTCCGCCATGTCTCCCACCGCCTGACTGAGCTTGCAGGAGGGGTTCCCCAGCACGAAGGGCACCCCCCGGTTCAGCGCGGAGACCGCCGTCATATAATCGCTGGGAATGCGGGCCATGATGGGCGCGTCCACGATCCGCTGCACGTCCGCCACGGAGATGGTGTTGATCTCCACCGCCCGGTTGATGATGACGCGAACCTTTTCCTTCTGCTTCAGGGATTCCAGAATGGACATGGACAGCTTGGAATTTTTCAGGATGGAGATGTCCAGTCCCGTGACGAACAGCACCAGAGAGGACGCCTCGATGGCGGTCATGGTCACGTCGCTGAAGTTGGAGGGCGTGTCGATGATGACGTAGTCGTAGTAGGAGCGCATCAGGCTCAGCAAGCTCTGCACCCGCTCCGCCGAAACAATGTCGGCGTACTCGGGGCTCTTGGGCGCGCACAGCACGTGGACGCCGCTGGGGTGTACCGTCATATAGGAGCGGATGGAGTCGATGTTGGGCGTATAGACGTCCTGCGCCAGCTCCGCGATGGTGTCCTTGGGCTCGATGTCCAGAAAGATGTGGACATCTCCAAACTGGAGATCCAGATCGATCAGCGCCACCTTCTTGTGCTGCTCCGCCAGCTTCACGGCCAGATTCACGGCGATGGTGGTCTTGCCCAGCCCGCCCTTGGCGCCGAACACCGTGACGACCCTGGACGTCCATGTCACCCGCTGGTTCTCGCTGAGGGCGTCGATGCGGATTTTTTCGGCGTTGTACACCGTGCGGATGCAGTCGCACAGCTCCTTGGAGGAGGCGGGCTGCTCCACGATGTTGTGTACGCCGGCGGAATTGGCCGCCCGCATGATCTCCACCGTCAGGTGCTCCGCCAGCAGGATCACGAAGGTGCGGGGCCGGTGGAGAACCACCCGCTCCGCCAGATTCAGCACGTCGCTGTCGTCCGTTCCCAGCTGCATCAGCAGGATGTCGGGGGACGTGTTTTCAATGGCCTCCAGCGCGGGGGTCCCGCCGGAGGAGTCCGCGATCACGGAGATCTCCTCGTCGGTGATCATCCGCCGCAGCTCCTGCAGGGCGGAGGAGGATTTCCCCACCAGCATTACGTTGATTTTCATGCCTTTCCCTCCCCGTCAGCTCTGGAACTGGCTGCTGCTGACTCTCCCGTCGCTCACCGTCCCGGTGTCCAGCGAGGAGCGGAGGATCAGCCGCAGGCTGCCGCTGTATTCCGCATAGCTCAGCTCCACGGCCTGTGCCGGCTTGGTCATCAGCGTCACCGTGGTGTAGCCTTCCTCCGCGGCGGAGCCCTCCCTGGACAGCGTTCTGTCCACTGCCAGCACCTGAATGTCCTGCATCAGAATGCGGGAGACCGCCACGGCCTTGTCGGCGGCGTCCGTATAGGTATAGTTCAGAACCACATCCACCCGGTTGCCGGGCTTGATGAGGTAACCGACGCCGGAGGTGTCGTCCACGGCCACGGTGACGGCCCTCATTCCGGGCTGCACCACATAGGCCAGCGTGTCGCTGGAGGAATCCGTCTCCCCCACCTTCACCAGACGCTCCGAGACCACCTGCTCTCCGCTGAGAATGTCGGAGGACGCGGCCATGCCCACGACCTGCTCCAGATCGGTGAGACAGTCCTTTTGCAGCGCCTCGGTGGCCACGGGCTGCAGCTTTACCATATCCGCGGTGATGGTGGTGTTCTCCGGAATATCCGCCGCAGCCACCACGACGCTGGTTCTGGGAACCTCCGTTGGCCGGCTGATTACATCCAGAAAGCGATACAGCGCAAGGCCCGCGATCACGGCGGCCACCAGCGCGATGAGTTTCATCTGTTTCATTTTTCAACCTCCGCGTGAATCCGCCCCGGGCGGACGCGCCCTCCGGCGCTAATTCTCCAGCCGCATGGTGCAGCTGGCCTTCAGCAGCTTGGAATTCTCTCCCAGTATGGTGGAGGTGAAGCCCGTCAGGATGGGCACGTCCGCCGTCACGGTGGCGGTGATCTGCTGATCCGCCGGATCCGAGACCGCCGCCACGGCTCCGCTGACGCCGGCGGTGCCCAGAATGATGCTCCGGGCGTTGTCCTTCCAGTCCGTCGCCGTGTAGTAGTGGATCACCGCGTAGCGGGCGCCCTCCCGCGCCGCGTTGTTCAGGGTAATCTGATTGTAGTAGAGCCAGCCGAAATCGATGATGCCGCACAGAAGCAGCAGCAGGATCGGCAAAACCAGCGCAAATTCCACCATCGCCTGTCCGCGCCGATTGTTTTTCAGTTTTTTCAGCACAGCCGTCCGCTCCTTTCCGTGTCAGATAACAATAGACCCAAGGCATCAGAGCCATGGGTCTACTGTCTTGGTTGAATGGACTGTTAAGTTGTAAGGCAGGACGATCAGGTCGAAGAAGTTGCGGCGCCCAGTTTGTCTCCAGCCTTGGTGAAAATGCCAGTAATCTTGCCGCCCAAGCCCGTCAAAGCAAGAATAACCGCAATAGCAATCAGCGCAATAATCAGACCGTATTCCACCATGCCCTGGCCGCTCTCTTCCTCGCGGAGCCACTTCATCATTTCTTTCATTTCATTTCTCCTTTTCAGATAGTTCAGTCACACACATGCCGCTTCGCTTTACATTTTTGGTTAAAAAATCCGGCACGATAAAGAGCTCTGTTTTAAAACGCATGGCTATCGTCCCAATCGTCTGTAAAACTGGCCCGTTTATCTGCCGGGGATGTACGAATGATTATAAGTTACATTTTTAAAAAATACAATCATTTTTCTATGAAAAACGTTTACTAAACGCTCCGTTCTGTTATATCTGTTTTAGATAATACCATTAGTATTCCTTCTACCGTCAGAGAATCAGGAACAGGCCCACCCACAGGCCGGGCACCAGAAAGGGCCCGAAGGGGATCATGCTCTTCAGCGTGATTTTTTTCAGCAGCAGCCCGGCGCCGCAGAAAACCAGCATACTGACCGCCATGGCACCCATCCCGGCGGCCACCATGGGGTATCCCAGCGTCATGGCCATCACCACCGCCAGCTTCACATCGCCGGCGCCGATCTTGTACAGGCCCATAAAATTTCCCAGCGCCATAAGGCCCGCAAAAATCAGCAGAGAGGCGAACACGCCGTGGGACAGGCCGGACAGGCCGCCGGTAAGGACCTGCAGCGCGGCTCCGGCGGCCAGCGCCGCCGCCAGCAGCTCGTTGGGCAGGATGCGCAGCCGCAGGTCAATGACCATCATCGCCAGTCCAAGGCTCCAGATCAGTCCGGCCAGACAGGCCGCCGCCCCCTCCCCCCGGATGGCGCACAGGGCCCAGCCCGTTCCGTTGGCCAGCAGGCACAGCGTCCGGGCCGCGGCGCCGGTAAAGCGGGGATCCGCTTCCAGCTCCCTGCCCTTTTTCCGCAGCTTGTATCCGGCCAGCCGGTCGCACAGCGGCGGCACGAAAAAGCCGACGGCGCCCCCCGCAAGCCCCGCCGCCGCATATAAGAAAAACTGTTCTCCCATAAAGCCTCCTCCGTTTTTCACACCGGGCGCGGCGGTGGCCGCCGCAGCCGGAAGTTCGTTCCGCTTCCGCAAACGTGTTACAACAGGCGTCCGTTTTCCCCGTTCTATTCGATATATGTACTTATTTCCGCACTTTTGCGCGGTTTATTGGCTTATTATAGGGGCTGCGCTCCGCGGTGTCAATCCTCGGCGCAAAAAAGTTACAGTTTTCATAAATTTGCGCAAAAAGTCCCGCCCCGAGAAACCTCAGGGCGGGACCTCGTATGTCGCTTCGGTTCAGAACAGACAGTCCTGTCCGCTGAGCTCGGCGGTGCCGATGCGGCGGAGCTGCTGCTGATTTTCCTCCGTCAGCCGGTCGGTGATGGCCATGCGGCGGATGATGTCCTTCACCGTGGACTCCAGCGCGGTGCCGGCGCTGTAATCCGCCGGGAAGATATAATCCACCCGGCCCTTGGCCAGCAAATCCTCCACGCCGGCGCGGTTGGAGGGCTGATACACCGCGATGGCCTGTCCGCCGTAGGCGCGCATCATCTTCATGCAGGGCACGTCGGACAGCCCGTCCCCCATGTAGATCATGCTGGTGAAGGGCACCCGCTTGGAATCGTCCGGCATAGATGCGTTCAGGTCCTTGTCGTTGGAGACGTCCAGCACGCCCTTGTTGATGCGGTAGACGAACTGGGTCTTGGCGGTGAAGTTGACCGCCAGCTTGGGCCACACCGGGCGGCCCTCCTCGTTGTAAAAGAACTCGCTGGCATAGATTTCCCGGAACTCCCCGCTGATGGAGGAGCCCTCGATGATCTCCCGGAGGCCGGAGGAGATCACGTAATGCTCCACCTGCACGCCGTGGGCGGCGCCGAACTCGTTGATGCGGCGGAACCAGTCCGCCACGCCGGGAAACAGAACGATGCCGCGGCCCTTTTCCACCAGATCCCGGCGGGTGAAGGGCAGGTGCTTCGCCTCCGACTCCCGCAGCATGGTGTACATATACGCCAGAATGCCGTCGATGTGGTTCCTCCGGCCGAAGCCGTTGGCCTCGCTCCAAAACTCCGCCGGGGTCATGCCCAGCGAGGGGATGAAGGCGTAATCCTGCATATCGGTGGTGCACAGCGTCTTGTCAAAGTCGTAGAGAAAGGCAATGATCGGCTGACTCTCCATCAAAATTCCTCCGTCTCAGCGTAAGGGTCCCGGCGGCTTCGCGCGAAGCCGCCGGGACCCTTCATCAGAATTTTTCTCCGCGGTCCGGTTATTTGTTGTCGCCGGAGTAATTGCGGCCAAACTTCAGGTCCCGAAGATTGATGCGCCGGGTGGGGTCGTCGTCCGCGGGCTCCTCCTCAAAGGGATTGCCGGCGGGATAGGACGGCTGGGACGGCGCGGGCTCCTCAGGCGCGGGAGCGGGGTCCGCCTCGGGGGCGGGGGCCTGCGCGGGCGCGGTCTCCTGCGCCGGGACCTCGGCGTGGAAGGCGGCAAAAACGTGCTGCTCGATCTCGTCCACCGGGGCGGGCGACTGGGCCGGGGCATCCGCCGCGGTCTCCTGCGCGGGCACATCCACCGGCAGCTGGGGCAGCTGATCCAACAATTCCAGCTGCTTGCCGCAGGCCAGACGGGCCGCGGAGACGAATTCCGCCAGATTTTTCTGGCCGGCGGCCAGACGGGCCTCTGCCGTGGCCACCTCGCTCTGGAGCTGGCCGATCTTCACCTGCGCGTCGGTTTCGGCCTGCGCCAGAATACTGTCCCGCTTCTGCTCGGCCTCGCGGACGATGGAGTCCGCCATTTTCTGCGCCGTCAGCAGGGTGGCGCGCATGGAATCCTCTGTGGAGCGGTAATCCTCCACCTTCTCCACCAGCACCTTCAGCTTGGCCTTCAGCGCCGTGTTCTCCTTGTAGAGGGCCGTATAATCGTCGGTGAGCTCATCCAGAAACTCATCCACGGAGCCCATATTGTATCCGCCCATGACAGCCTTGGGAAAAGCGTGGCCGGATACCTCCTGTGGTGTCAGCATATGTCCTCACCCCGCCTTTCAGAAATAGAGCCCGTTGTTTTCCAGCTCGTCGATCAGATCTCCCTCGATGTCCACATGGTAGGGCGTGATGATGTAGGTGTTGGCAGCGACCTTCTTGATCTTGCCCTCGCCGGCGTAGGCCACGCCGGACAGGAAGTCGATCAGACGGCGGGCCACGTCCTTGTTGGTGGACTCCAGATTGATGACCACCGTCCGCTTGTCCTTCAGGTGATCCGCAATTTCGGAGGCATTCTCAAACCGCTCCGGCTTCACCAAAACCACCTTCAGCTGCGTGGTGGCGTGGATGTTGACGACCTTGTTGCGCCGATCGTCCGTCTTGCCGCGCCGATCGTCCGCAGGGGCCTCTTTCGGCGCGGCGCGGGGCGTGTCATCCAGTTCGTCGTACTCCTCATCCTCATCCTCATAGGGATGGGTCCATTTTTTCAGTTCATCCAGAATGCTCATGGAATATCCTCCCGCCGGGCAGTGCCCTTATTTTGTCTGCGCGTAGTCTCTGGCGCCGAAGATGGCCGAACCCACCCGCACCATGGTTGCGCCGGCACGGACGGCATCCTCGTAGTCGCCGCTCATGCCCATGGACAGATAATTTAATTTATTATGAAACAAATTTGAACTTATGTCAACATACAGACTGCGTACTTTTTCAAAATACCGCACATTTGCGTCCGGTTCCGCGTCCGCGGGCGGGATGGTCATAAGCCCCCTGACCCGAATATGGGGCCGCTCCAGCGCGGTTTCCGCCGCGGAAAAGACCTGATCCGGGAAAAAGCCGCTCTTGGCCTCCTCCTGCCCCACGTTCACCTCCAGCAGCACGTCCTGCGTCAGATTCCGGGCGGCGGCGACCTTCTCGATCTCATCCAGCAGCTCCTCGGAGCCCACGGACTGGATCAGCGTCACAAAGCCCACCACCTGCTTCACCTTGTTCCGCTGCAAATGGCCGATGAAGTGCAGCGGGGCGCCCTCGTAGGCGTTCTCCTTCAGCTTCTGCTGCATCTCCTGCACCCGGTTCTCCCCCAGGGCGTCGATGCCGGCGGCGATGGCCTCCCGGCAGGCGGCGGCGTCGTTCATTTTGCTGGCGCCCACCAGCGTGATTTCGCCGGGCTCGCGGCCGGTCTCCCGTGCGGCGGCGGCAATGCGCCGGCGCACCTCTGCGATATTTTCTGCAATCGACATGACTTGTTCCCTCTTTCTGTATTTGCGCCTTCAGCTGACGACTTTCCCGTCGTACAAATGATTTGCCGTGATGATGACCTCGTCCCCGCTGCGCAGACGCAGGCTCTCCTTCTCCGAGTCGGCGGCCACCAGCGCGTAATCGTCGCCGGAGTAGACGACCTTCACCGGCTTGAAGCGTGCCACCATGCCCACCACGCAGTAGATGCCGCTCTGCCCCTCGTCGTTCACGCGGACGGCGTTGGCGGGCACCCGGATGCCGGACACGGTGCTGAAGATCACGTCGGCGCTCTGCTGGCGCAGCAGCGTCACCTCGGAGAGATACTGGGTGCTGGCGAACACCACGGCCACCCGCCCGTTCTCCTTCTTGCTGACGGACTGCACCGTGACCCGCAGGTCGCGGGAGGAGCCCTTGGCGAACCGCAGCGTCAGCGTCTGCCCGGCCCGCAGGGAATCCGCGTCGCCGGCCTCCATGGTGGCGGCGTAGTACCACTCGTCGCCCAGAATCAGCTTGCCGAGATCGGAGGACACGGAGCTGTCCGGCTGGATATTCACCAGCGACGAGGGCTTCAGGTCCTGCAGGAACGACGGCGTCAGCACCGTTTCGTATCCGTCCACCACCGCGGAGTAAATACCCGACACCGGGGCCGTGATGGTTTTGGTGGTGGAGGCGGCCTTGGACTGCAGCGTTTTCAGCTGCGCCTGCAGGTCGGCCAGCTGGGCCGCCGCGTCGCCGGAGTTGGCGCGGGTATAGTCCCGCTTCAGCACCAGCGCCCGCAGCTGCTGGATGTAATCGCCGGCGGCATCCAGACGGTCCGCCGTCACCTCGCTCCGCAGCTTCAGCAGGTTCTCGGTGATCTGGCTGTCCAGCCGGAGCGAGGCCGCGCTGCCCAGCTCGGCGTCCTGGGCGTACTGCAGCTGCTCGATCTGGGTCTGCAGGGTGCTGATCTGGTTCTGACGGTCCAGCGAATCCTGATCGGCGTAGACCACGGCCACCTTGCCCCCCTTGGGAACCTTCTCCCCCTCGGACCGGGACAGGCGCAGCAATCCGCTGCTCTCGCCGCTGAGCACCTGCTCGTCCCGCACGACATAGCCGGAGACGGTGCTGCTCTCCTCCACCTGATATTGATAGGCCACGGTGGTGGTCAGGGGATCGGCATAGTAGTGGTAGGCCTGAATGCCGAAATAGGCCAGCACGGCCAGGCAGATCACCGCCATCAGCAGCTTGGTCCCGAGGGAACTGTTTTTCATGGTGACGCTCCTCGTATCTCTCTTTTGTAGGGCGGGCTTACGGCTCCTCCGTCAGGTCCACCGGCCGGATGGGCACGATGGTGGAGATGGCGTGCTTGTAGATGACCTGCTGCTTCCCGTCGCTCTCCAGCACCACCACGAAGGCGTCAAACCCCGTGATGACGCCTCGCAGCTGAAAGCCGTTCATCAGGAACAGCGTGGAGGAGATGCGGTCCCGTTTTGCCCGCGTCAAAAAAATATCCTGTAAATTTGCCTTGCTCTGCATGATCGTCCGCTCCTTTTTTCTTTTTGAGCCGGACGAGAATCCTGCCGTACGTTTCGTCCGCCCCCGCTTATCCTAAGCCTGCGGAGGACAGAATTTCCGTCGAAATCCGGAGGGCCCGCGCAAAATCGCGCTCCTTCTCCCAATAGATCCAGTGGACGTCGGGCAGACGGCGCAGCCACGTCAGCTGCCGCTTGGCATACTGCCGGGAGCGGAGCTTGACCTCCGCCAGCGCATCCTCCACCGTGGCGGAGCCGTCCAGCACGCCGAGAAACTCCTTGTAGCCGATGGCCTGCAGGGCCGTGGCGTCCCGGGGCAGGCCGCTCTCCAGCAGAGCGCGGACCTCCTCCAGCAGCCCCTGACGCACCATCTCGTCCACCCGCAGGTCGATGAGGCGGCGCTGCTCCTCCCGATCGGCGAACTGGAGGCCGATGGTCACCGCGTCGTACCGGGGCGGCAGGAGCTTCGTCTCCGCGTTGTGGGCGGAGATGGTCTTTCCCGTCTCCCGGTAGACCTCCAGCGCCCGGAGGATGCGTTTGGTGTCCGCCGGATGCAGCCGGGCGGCGCTCTCCGGGTCCACCGCCGCCAGCTCCGCCAACAGGGGTTCGATGCCTCTCTGCTCCAGCTCCCGGCGCAGCTCCTCACGGACCGGCCCGCCGGCCTGTCCGCCGGCGAAGCCGTGGCCTTTCACCACCGCATCCAGCCAGAGGCCGGTGCCGCCCACCAGAACGGGCTGCTTCCCCCGGCTCAGAATATCGTCGATCACCGGGGTGGCCTCCGCCGCGTAGCGGGCGGCGGACCACTGCTCCCACGGCTCCGCCACTCCGATCATGTGATGGGGAACGCCCTCCATCTCCTCCGGAGTGGGGGCCGCCGTGCCGATGGTCATGCCCCGGTAGATCTGCATGGAGTCCACCGAAACCACCTCGCCGCCGTATCGATGGGCCAGCAGCACGCCCAGCCGTGTCTTTCCCGACGCGGTGGGGCCCACCACGCAGATGAGTTTCGAGGGCATAGCTTCCTCCCCTTCGGGCCGCACAGCCGCGCTCACGCCCGCTTGAACATTTTTTCCAGCTCGTATTTCGTCAGCTTGACCGCCACCGGGCGGCCGTGGGGGCAAAACCGGATCTCTCCCGCCTGCACCCGATCCACCAGCACCCGCAGCTCCCGGGGGTCGGAGTGCATTCCGGCCTTGATGGCCGCCTTGCAAGCCATGGTGTGCAGCAGCGCCTCCCGCCGCTCCTCGGGGGAGCGGCCCGTGCGCAGCTTTTCCGCCAGCTCCTCCAGCGTGCCCGCCGCGTCTCCGGCGTCGATGTCCGCGGGTACGGCGCGGATCAGGATCGCGTCGCCGCCGAAGGCCTCGCACTGAAAGCCGTATCGCTCCAGCAGGGGCAGGTTCTCCAGCAGAAGCTCCGCGTCCTCGTGGCTGAGCTCCGCCGCCGCGGGCTTCAGCAGCTGCTGGCTGGCCGCCGGAGCGTCCAGCGCCTCCAGCCGGTCGAAGTTCACCCGCTCGTGGGCGGCGTGCTTGTCGATGAGCCAGACCGTGCCGTCCTCAGCCTCGCAGATGATGTAGGTGCGCAGCACCTCCCCCGCGATGCGCCACGGGGCCTCCGTCCGGGGGACAAAGGTCTGCTGCCCCGGCAGATCCAGCGCGGACTGGCGGCTCTCCGGAATGGCGGGCACGAAGGGCCGCGCCGTCTGCGCAGCCGGATCCGCGGGGGGTTCCCGCGGCTTTTCCGGCGCTGCGGGCGCCGGCGAAGCTGCCGGAGGCTCCTCTCTCTCCAGACGGCGGGTCGTGTACAGGGGCGCCGAAGCGCCGCCGTCCGCCACTCTGGCGGGATGGGTCCACTCGCTGCTCCACGCCGGGCGGGAGGCTCCCTCCTGCTTCGCCGGCGGGGCCTGACGCGCCCCGGAGGCCGGGGCGGCCTTTTCCCGGAAGGTCTTGGCGTCCATGCTCTGGAAGAAGTCCTGACGGGGATTCTCCTGCCGCTCCGCGGGCTTTGCCGCCGGGATCGGCGCGCCGCCCCGGTCCAGCCCGTCCAGCACGGTGTGGTACACGGCGTCGAACACGTCCCGCTCCCGCGCGAACTTCACCACGGTCTTGGCGGGGTGCACGTTCACGTCCACCGCCGTCACGGGCAGGGTGATGCTCAGCACGCAGCCGGGAAATTTCCCCTTCATGATCTGATTGCGGTACCCCTCCTCCACGGCGGCGGTGAGCAGCTGGGATTTGATGAACCGGCCGTTGACGAAAAAGGTCTGCATACTGCGGGAGCCTCTGCCGCACAGAGGTTTGGTCACGAAGCCCGAAACGGCGATGTCGCCGCCGCGGCCCTCCACCGCCGTCAGGTCATGGGCGAAGTCCCGGCCCAGCGCCGCGTAAACGGCGGAGTCCAGCCGCCCGTCGCCGGGGGTGTGCAGGGCCTCCGCGCCGTCCCTGATGAATTTGAAGGACACGTCGGGATGGGACAGGGCGAGATGCTGCATCAGCCCCGCCACCGCCGCGGTCTCGGCGCTGTCCTTTTTCATGAATTTCAGCCGGGCGGGGGTATTGTAAAAGAGGTCGCACACCCGGATGGTTGTTCCCTCCGGCGCGCCGGCGGGAGTGGTCTCGCCGGAGACGCCGCCCTCCAGATGCAGGGAGGCTCCGGCATCCGCCCCGGCCTGCCGGGTGAGAATGTCCAGCCGGCTGACGGCCGAGATGGCGGCCAGCGCCTCGCCCCGGAAGCCCAGCGTGCCGATTTTGCCCAAGTCCGCCTCCGTGCGGAGCTTGCTGGTGGCGTGGCGCAGGAAGGCCACAGGCAGCTCCTCCGGCGCGATGCCGCAGCCGTCGTCCGTCACCCGGATGAGGCTCATGCCGCCCCCGCGAATTTCCACCACCACCGCATGGGCGCCGGCGTCCACCGCGTTTTCAACCAGTTCCTTCACCACGCTGGCAGGGCGCTCCACCACTTCGCCGGCGGCGATCAGATCCGCCACGTGGGCGTCCAGCTGCTGTATATGAGGCACAGGCGTCACCTTGCTTTCTGTAGGATGTGGAAAATTCAGTGCCAGAGGCTCCAGACGCTCAGGGCGTTGGCCAGCGCGTGGAGGCCGACGGCGCTCCACAGGGTCCCGGAGTGGTCGTAGGTCCACGCCAGCACCAGTCCCGGCACCAGATACTGGATCATCAGCCAAAAATAGGTCATGTCCTGCTTCACCACCGCGAACTGCCACACGTGCAGCAGGGCGAACAGCAGGCAGGAGACCGCATAGGCCAGAAAGCGGCTGCGGGTCCGGAGGCTTCCGAACACCAGTCCCCGGAACAGCACCTCCTCCACAAAGGGGGCGAGGAAAATGACGATCAGCAGGGTGGTCCGGGGCGCGTCCTGAATCTGCGCGGAGATGGCGGTGTCGTTGAGATTCGTCTGGTTGTGCACCAGCACGCTGGTCAGGCGATAGACCAGCTCGTTGAGACCGTACAGGGCGACAAGGCCCACAAAAACGGTGCCGCAGGCCCGCCCCGCATTTTCGCTGAGATTGCGGGTGGTGCGGCCCAGAAAGCCGTGAAAGATCACGATGGTCACGGCAAAGAGGATGTAATAGTAGATGGTGTTCTGCAAGGACGACGACAGGGCGGTGCCCAGCAGCCGTTCCGCCAGGCGGAACAACGGTTCCGTCACGAAGGGCAGCACCACCAGATAGATCAGAAAGAACGCGGTGCCGGCGATCTGTTCTCCCGCGCTCATGTAAGCTCCGCTTTTTTGTTTTGCCATAAGGACTCCTTTGGATGGTTCCGCCCCGGCCGGGGCGGTGGGATGGGATCAGGAGAGCTTTTGCTTCAGCTCGTACAGAAGGCTCATGGCCTCGATGGGCGTCAGGGTGTCGGGCTGGCAGCGCCGCAGGGCGTCCAGCACCTCGCCCTCGCCGATGGAGGTCAGGGAGACCTGGTTCTCCTCCTGCCGGGGGGAGACGTACTGCACGCCGTTCTCCCGTTCCAGCTCCGTCAGCACCTCTCTGGCCCGGGTCAAAACCCGCGGGGGCAGCCCCGCCAGCTTCGCGACCTCGATGCCGTAGCTGCGGTCCGCGCCGCCGGGCAGGATCTTGCGCAGGAAGATGATGTCCTCTCCCCTGGTTTTGACGGCGATGTTGTAGTTCACCGCGCCGGGCAGGGTGTTCTCCAGTTCCGTAAGCTCGTGGTAGTGGGTGGCGAACAGCGTTTTGGCCCCCAGCAGCTTCCGGTCCGCGCAGTACTCCAGCACGGCCCGCGCGATGGACATTCCATCGAAGGTGGAGGTGCCCCGGCCGATCTCGTCCAGAATCAGGAGGCTGTTTTTGGTGGCGTGGTGCAGAATCTCCGACACCTCGCTCATCTCCACCATGAAGGTGGACTGGCCGGCGGACAGGTCGTCGCTGGCGCCGATGCGGGTGAAGATGCGGTCCACCACGCCGATGTGGGCGGAGGCCGCCGGGACGAAGGAGCCGATCTGCGCCATCAGCACGATCAGGGCCACCTGACGCATATAGGTGGATTTGCCGGCCATGTTGGGGCCGGTGATGATGGCCACCCGGTTCTCCCTCTCCCCCATGAACGTGTCGTTGGGGACGAACAGAGTGTCCCTGAGCATCTGCTCCACCACGGGATGCCGCCCGTCGCGGATGTCGATGCAGCCGGATTCGTCCACGTCGGGACGGCAGTAGTTGTTCCGCACGGCGGTCTCCGCCAGTGCGGCCAGCGCGTCCGTCTCCGCCACGGCGGCGGCGGTGGCCTGAATCCGGGGCGCCTGCTCGGCGATCTCCTGCCGCAGAGCGGAGAACAGCTCGTATTCCAGCGCCACTACCCGCTCCGACGCGGTGAGGATGGTGTGCTCCAGATCCTTCAGCTCCTGCGTGATGAACCGCTCACCGTTGACCAGCGTCTGCTTGCGGATGTAATCGTCGGGCACCTGCTCCTTAAAGGAGTTGGAAACCTCGATGTAATAGCCGAACACCTTGTTGTAGCCGATTTTCAGAGTGCGGATGCCGGTGCGCTCCCGCTCCTTGGCCTCCATATCCGCGATGATGCCTCTGCCGCCGGAGAGAATCTCCCGCAGCTTGTCCACCTCCGGGTTGTAGCCCTCCCGGATAAAGCCCCCCTCCCGCACGGAAAAGGGCGGCTCGTCGCAGATGGCGGCGGCGATGCGCCCGCCGATGTCCTCCAGCGGGTCCAGCCCCTCGGCCAGCTCGCTCAGCCGCCGGTCGGAAAACGCGTGCAGCTGGGCGGAGACGGCGGGCAGCCGCTCAATGGCCGCGCGGAGGGAACTCAGGTCCCGCCCGCCGGCCGTGCCGTAGACGATGCGGCCGATGAGACGCTCCATGTCCCCCAGCCCCGTCAGGGCCGCGATGAGCTCCTCCCGCGCGATGGTGCCGTCGGCCAGCGCCGCCACGGCGGAATTCCGCCGGGTGATGTCCACCACGCTCAGCAGCGGGCGGTCCAGCCAGGAGCGGAGGCAGCGCCCGCCCATGGGCGTCTTGGTCTTGTCCAGCACCCACAGGAGGCTTCCCTTCTTCTCCCGGCGCTGCAGCGTCTCCGTCAGCTCCAGATTCCGCCGGGCCGTCAGGTCCAGCTCCATGAAGCGGCCCTGCTCGTACCAGTCCAGTTCCCGGATATAGCTGAGATCGGTTTTCTGCGTCTCGTAGAGATAACTCAGCAGCCCGCCCAGCGCCATGGCGGCGCCGGGGTTCCCCGCCGGCAGCGCGGCCCAGCCGTCGTCCCCGAACTGGGCGCGGATGTTCTTCTCCGCCGCGGAGAGCAGGAACCGGGCCTCTCCCCCGTTTTCAATCCGGCAGGAAAACTTTTCCCGCAGGGCGGTTTTCAGCGTTTCCTCCGCAAAGGCGCCGTCGTTGAGCACGGCCTCCGCCGGGGCGAAGCGCCCCAGCTCGTTGAGCACGTGCTCCAGACGATCCTTGCCGGTGAAGGCCGTCACGTGGGTCTGGCCGGTGGAGATGTCGCAGAAGCACACGCCGGCGCACCGGCTGTCCTGATAGATGCCGCAGAGGAAGTTGGAGGCCTTGTCCTCCAGACAGGCGGCGTCGATCACCGTGCCCGGCGTCACCACCCGGATGATGTCCCGCTTCACCAGCCCCTTGGCCAGAGCCGGGTCCTCCATCTGCTCGCAGATGGCCACCTTGTAGCCCTTGGCGATGAGGCGGGCAATGTAGGCGTCGCTGGCGTGATAGGGGATGCCGCACATGGGCACCCGGTCCTCCTCCGGCTTCTCGTGCTTGCCGTGATCCCGGCTGGTCAGCGTCAGGTCCAGCTCGCGGGAGGCCAGTCTGGCATCGTCGGCAAACATCTCGTAAAAGTCGCCCAGACGGAAAAACAAAATGGAGTCCGGATTGTCCTTTTTGATTTCCAGATATTGCTTCATCATGGGGGTCAGCTCCGCCATGAGTCTCACCTCGTCGTTTTTTTCTCGCGCTTACAGCTCCGCGGATTCGCCGCCGCAGAACCGGTGCAGCCGCCCGCCCAGAATCCCCTTCAGACGGGAAAGGGCGTATTCCCCGGTGCAGTGGCCGGTGTAATAGATCGTCTCTCCCTCCGCCAGGGCGGCGCCGGTGCGGTCGATCAGCGCGTCGGCAGCCGGATCGCCGGCAGGCAGCTCAAAGAGATGGAATCCGCCCACCACCACGTCGGGCGCCCGGCCCAGCAGGGCCGCGGCACGATCACGGATGGCGACGACGCCCCGGTGGGCGCAGCCTGCGATCACCACGCTTTTCCCCTCTGCCGTCACCAGCAGGTTCTGCTCGTGATCGAAGGTGTCGGCCCGGAGCTCGCCGTCCGCTCCCCGCTCCAGCAGGGAGGCGCTGGCGGCCATGAAGTTCCCCGTGTCCTCCGCTCCGTCGAACAGCAGCAGCTCGTCGTCGATCCGCGTGATGCCGCGGGTCACGGCAAAGCGGTCCCGGAAGTCCCGCAGCGCGGGGTCCAGCCCGATGTCCCGCAGGCCGCCGCTATGCGTGCGGGCGAAATGCTCCGCGAAGGCGCCCTCGTGAATGCACACGGGGGTGTGATCGTTGAGTGTCAGAAACGTCCGCAGGCCGCCGCCGTGATCGTAGTGGCCGTGGGAGAGGATCGCCACATCCGCCTGCCGCAGATCGATGCCCAGCGCCGCGGCGTTGACCGCGAAATCGCCGTTGGGCCCCATGTCGAACAGGACGCGGTGGCGGGGCGTCTCCAGATACAGGCTCAGGCCGTGATCGGCCCGAAGCTCCGGGCCGCAGGCCGTGTTTTCCAGAAGAGTGGTCAGCTTCATATGTCCTCCGTTCCGCCGGGCGTCACCGCGCCGGCTCTCCGTACAGCGCCCACGTGTTGCTGTCTGTAATGACCGCGTCCAGATAGCGGCCGATCAGCTCGTCTCCGCCCTTCAGCCGCACCAGACGGTTGCCCTCCGTCCGGGCGGAAACGGGGTAGTCGGGATCGTCGGACCGCCCGTCCGCCAGCACGCGGACGGTCTTGCCCACGTAGCTTTTGTGAATGGCCGCGGAGGATTCGTTCTGCACGGCCAGCAGCGCGTCGAACCACTTCTGCTTCTCCTCCCGCGGAGCGGGGTCGGGCATCTCCGCGGCTTTGGTGCCGGGGCGGGGCGAGTAGAGGAAGGTAAAGAGGGCGTCGAAGCCCACCTCCCGCACCAGAGAGACGGTATCCATGGCTTCGGCCTCCGTCTCGCCGGGAAAGCCGATGATGATGTCGGAGGTCAGCACCAGTCCGGGCATTTTGCTCCGGGCGTAATTCACCAGCTCCAGATAGTCCGCGCGGGTGTAGCGGCGGTTCATGGCCTTCAGCACCCGGTCGTTGCCGGACTGCACCGGCAGATGGAGCTGCTTGGCCACGTGGGGGCAGCGGGCCATGGTGTCGAACAGCTTGTGGGTGGCGTCCTTGGGATGGCTGGACATGAAGCGCAGCAGGTATTCGCCGGGAATGGCGTCCAGCTCCGCCAGCAGATCGGAGAAGTCGTAGTCTCTCCCCAGATCCCTGCCGTAGGAGTTGACGTTCTGGCCCAGCAGCGTGATGTCCCTGTACCCCGCCGCCACCAGAGAGCGCACCTCCTCCACCACGCACCGGGGATCCCGCGATCTCTCCCGTCCCCGGACGTAGGGCACGATGCAGTAGGAGCAGAAGTTGTTGCAGCCGTACATGATGGAGACCCACGCCTTCACGGAATCCTCCCGCACGATGGGCAGCCCCTCGGCCAGATGGCCCGCCTCGTCCGCCACGGAGAACACCCGCCGGCGCCGGTCGTAGACCTGCCACAAAAGCTCCGGGAATTTCCACAGCGCGTGGGGCCCGAACACCAGGTTCACGTGGGGATATGACTTCCTCACCCGCTCCGAGACCCGCTCCTCCTGCGCCATGCAGCCGCACAGGCCGATCACCTGCTCCGGATTGGCCTTTTTCGTGTGGGTCAGGGCGCCCAGATTGCCGAACACCCGGTCCTCAGCGTGCTCCCGCACGGCGCAGGTGTTCAGCAGCACCAGATCGGCGTCCTCCGGCCGGTCCGTGAAGGTGAAACCCATGGCCTCCAGCATTCCCATGAGCTGCTGGCCGTCGGCCACGTTCTGCTGACAGCCGAAGGTGTCCACGCAGGCGCGGGGGTGGGCCTGACGGCTCTCAAACATAGCGCGGATCTTTTTTTCAAAGTCCCGCTGGCGGTCCAGCTCCGCCGGCGCGATCAATACTTCCTTGCGTTCCAAAAACAAGCCCTCCAGATGGTTACAATTTAACTAAAATATCATAGCACAAAAGCGCCGCAAGCACAAGCCAAACCCGGCGAAGGTTTCCGCAATGCCGTTTCCGGGGGGCATTTTGCCCTTTCACTGCGCGCCAGCGTACCGAACAGGCAGAAAAAGAGCGCAGGCCCGAGGGCCTGCGCTCACGCCGCTGGACGCCGAAGGGACATCCGACAGACTCACGCCTCCGTTTCGTTCCGGGGATCCGGATCGCCATCCAGCGTGGAAAAATACCGGTAATAGGGCAGCAGAAACGCGTATCCGGCCTTCAGCCGCTCCGTGATGGCGGGGCTGAACAGGTCGTCCGTCAGCTTGTCCTCGTGGATCAGGGAGAAATTCTTCAGGCTGTACCACGGCTCCAGCAGCGCCGAGGGCGCGCCGGCTTTGGGGCGCCGGTAGGTCTCCCCCGTCAGGGCGAATTCGTCCTGCCGGTTCAGCCTGCGGGTCAGCGTCTCCATGGGCCTGGGATCACGCTCCATCCGCGCCCGGAGCTTGGCCATGGTCAGCGGACGGATGAGGTAGTAGCCCAGCCCCGAGGACCAGCCCTCCGGCCCCAGCTCGAACCAGAAGCAGGGCGTGCCGGAGTAGTCCTCCGACGGCTGCTGCACCGACAGCCACAGGTGGTCCCGGTAGGGGCCGGAGCCGTGGAGCCGCCGGGCGTCCTTATAGATGCGGGAGACCTTGCTGTTCAGCGAACAGCCGGGCAGCCTGTCCGCGAGATCGTCGAACAGCTCGCCGCACAGTTCCTTCATGGGCTCGTAAAAGCTGTCCAGATACTCCTGCTTGTGGGCCTGAAACCACTCGCGGTTGTTGTTGAAGCGGATGTTCCACATGAACTCCACCGTACCGTCGGTAAATCCCTGAAATGCCATCGTCCGATGCTCCTTGTCCGGATCTCAGCCCGCGCTGGAGAGCTTGGCGTCCAGTGCGGTCTTGGCCGCGGCGCTGTCAAAGTGCCACGTCCAGCTGGCATCCTCCGCATAGCGGATGGTATAGAGGCGGTAAAACGCCTGCCGGAAAATTTCCGCGCTGCCCTGGGCGATGCTCACCGGCGCCAGCGTTCCGGCGCTGTCCGCGCGCTGATCCCTGGGCGTCTCGGCGCCCGCGCTCTCCATGTAGACCATCTGGGAGAGAATCTTGGCCTGCTCCTCGGCATTTTCCAGATAGTTCTCCAGATCCTCCTTATCCTGCTGATCGGAGGTCTCCGTCTCCATGTCCTTCACGAAGGCGGTCAGCTCGCTGTGCCATGCGTCGTACTTGGCAGAGCTCACCATCACCATGGCATACGTCGTCTCCGCCGCCGCGTCATAGGGCGCGAAGAAGGTGTCGATAGGGCTGCTCTCCGCATCGGAGGAGGCGGTTCCGCTCTGGGCGGACTGAAGCTGCTCCCTGAGCTGCTGGTTCTCTGCCTGCAGCCGCTCGTTCTCGCTCTGCAGCGCCGCGGAGCTGCCCGCCGCGGATGAAACGGCCGCGGACGGGGCCGCCGAGGATGAGGCCGCCGAGGACCCCGCGGAGGAGCCTGCCGTGGACGCGCCGCCCTGTGTGCCGCAGGCGGCCAGTCCCAGAATCAGGCACGCAGCCGCTGCCGCCGTTAAAATCTTTTTCATCTCTTTGCCTCCAGTTTTTTTAAAATCGTTTGAAATTCTTCCGGCAGCGGGCAGGTCAGCTCCACTGCCTCGCCGGTGCGGGGGTGAAGAAATCGCAGGCCCGCAGCGTGCAGGCACTGTCCCTGCAGTCCCGGAACCGGCTTCCTGTTTCCGTAGACGGTGTCTCCCAGAATGGGGTGGCCCAGATGGGCCATATGGACGCGGATCTGGTGGGTCCGCCCCGTCTCCAGACGGCAGCGGACGCGGGTATAGCCCGGATAGCGGGCCACCACCTCCCAATGGGTGACGGCCCGGCGGCCGCCGGGGACCACCGCCATTTTCTTGCGGTCCGAGGGGCAGCGGCCGATGGGGGCGTCCACCGTGCCGGCGTCCTGCCGCAGATTGCCGACCACCACGCACTCGTAGGTCCGGGCCAGCGTGTGATCCGCCAGCTGGGCCGCCAGCTTCTGGTGGGCAAAATCGTTTTTCGCCGCGATGATGAGGCCGGAGGTATCCTTGTCGATGCGGTGGACGATGCCGGGCCGCAGCTCTCCGCCGATGCCGGAGAGGGAGTCTCCGCAGTGGTGGAGCAGCGCGTTGACCAGCGTGCCGTCCGGGTGGCCGGGGGCCGGATGAACCACCAGACCCTTGGGCTTGTTCACCACGATCACGTCGCCGTCCTCGTAGACCACGTCCAGCGGGATGTCCTCCGGACGGGCCTCCGGCGTCTCCGGATCAGGCAGGGCCAGCTCCAGCGTCTCCCCGCCGGAGAGCCGGAAATTCTTGCTCAGGGGTTTTCCGCCGCAGGTGACGTTTCCCTCCTCCAGCAGCCGCTGGGCGGCGGAGCGGGTCAGCGTCTCCACGGCGGAGGCCAGATAGGCGTCCACCCGGACGCCGGCGGCGGCTGCGTCCGCCGCGACGGTGAGCCGTCTCATGTGCGCTTCACCCGATCATACTTTTCGTAAAACCACAGATAGTAGATCGCGCCCAGAATCACGCCGGACACCACGCCCATGTCCGCCACGTTGAACACCGGATAGCTGGGCCAGAACTGGAAATGGAACATATCCACCACGTAGCCCAGCCGCACCCGGTCGAGGATGTTGCCGATGCCGCCGGCGGCGATCAGCGTACAGGCCGTGCGGCCCAGCGGATGGCGGATGATCCTTTTGCCCGCCAGCAGCAGCACGATCACCACGATCACCGTGGTGACGGCCACCAGCACCCAGCGCATCCCGGAAAAGCTGGACCACGCCGCGCCGTAGTTGTGGACGCGGTACAGCTCGATGAAGCCGGGGAGAAAGGGGCAGCTCTGCCCCAGCTCCAGATGGGTCACGACCCAGTATTTCACCCACTGGTCGGCGGCCAGCAGGGAGGCGGCAAGAAGAAAATAGACGATCACAGGCAGATCCTCCTTTGACGATACAGACGTTCAGATCAGCCAGCGGCTGACCACGGGGACTTTCCGCAGCACCAGCCACACGGCCATGCCGCAGATGAACAGAGTCAGGGCCACCAGCGGCACGGAGAGCAGCGAGGGCAGGTGCCCGGCGGTCAGGCCGTGATTCCGGAGACAGTCCAGAAAGAACATATGGGTCAGGTACACGCAGAAGGAGCCCCGAGACACGGCCGCCGCCCACGGGCGGACGGGCCGCTGCCGCCAGCGGCTGAGGCAGAAGCCGAATACGCCCGCGGCCTCCATGCACACGCCGGGAGCCATGCCGTAGAGGAACCCCTCAAACAGCTTTCCCCGGCCGGCGGACTGCCACAGGGTTCCGGCAAAGGTGAGCGCCCAGCCGCAGAGAAACATCAGCAGATAAAACCGGCTCCGCCGCTGACCGCCCCAGCGGGACAGATACCACCCCAGCACCGTATAGCCCACGGAGGCATAGGTCAGGGAGAGGGGCCACTGGGCCGGGATGCCGCCGATCTGCGAGACGGGCGGAAACTGCCGCAGGATCGGCAGGCACACGCCCAGCACCGCCCAGAGCGTCAGCGCGTACTCCGCCTCCCTCCGGGAAGCGCGGGCGGTAAAGACCCGCGTGACGGGCAGAAGGGCGTAAATCAGCAGCATGATGTCCAGATAGTAGAGATGCGGCTTGTGGCGCAGCAGCAAAAAGTCCCGCACCGCGCCCCGGAGGGCCGCCGCCTCCAGCACGCCGGTGCGGTGCCAGAGCAGAAACAGGTCCCACGCCTGATAGGCGGCGGACCAGAACAGCAGCGCCAGCAGAATATGGGGCAGATAGTGGGTCCAGACCCGGCGGATCGTGACTGTTTTTTCCGCCGGCAACAGCAGCGCGCCGCTGCACAGGAAAAACACCGGCACCGCGCACCGCAGCACCGTGCCCCAGAACAGGCCGCCGTCCCAGCCAGCGGAGCCCACTGTCCCGGCATAGCCGCCCACGGCGGAGGCGTGGATCAGCAGCACGCCGAAGATCGCAATGGCCTTGGCCGCATCCACGGCCCCGTTTCTCTGCAAGTTGTCCACATTCTTTCTCTCTTTCGTAAAAAAGGCCGGGGCGCAGCCCCGGCCTTTAGTGTACGCGATTTTCTCCCGTTTTGCAACCGTATCAGAACACGGGCAGCTTGCTGACCACCGCTGCGCACCGGGGGCACAGCGTCGGATAGTCGGGATTCTCCCCCACCTTGGCGGAGTGCATCCAGCACCGCTCGCACTTTTCGCCCAGCGCTTCGCTGACCTCCACCAGCAAGCCCGGATAGTTGACGCCCCGGCCCGTGACGGAGTCTGCCGCCGCTTCGGCGGAGGTGATGTTGCAGTCGGAGACGATGAAGATCTCCGCCAGAGACACGCCCACGGTGGCCATCACGGCCTTGGCCGCATCGTCGTCCTCCGCGTGGAGGGAGACGCGGGCCTCCAGCGCCTTGCCGATCTTCTTGTCGGCACGGGCGGCCTCCAGCACGGCGTTGACGTCGTCCCGGAGCTTTTCGATGATGTCCCACTTCTCCATGACGCGGTCGCTGAGGGCGTAGGCCTGGAAGGGCTTGTTCATGTCGTTGAACACCACGTTGCGCTCGTCGTCGTCCACCCGGTGCGGCATGACCTGCCAGATCTCGTCGCAGGTGAAGGCCAGAATGGGGGCCATGATCTTGGTCATGGTGTCCAGAATCAGGAACAGGGCGGTCTGCGCGCTGCGGCGGCGCAGGCCGTCGGTGTCCTCGCAGTACAGCCGGTCCTTGATGATGTCCAGATAGAAGTTGGACATGTCCACCACGCAGAAGTCGTTGACGGCGTGGGTGACCACCAGAAACTCATAGTTCCGGTAGGCCTGCTCGCACTTGTCGATCAGCGCGCCCAGACGGGTGACGGCCCAGCGGTCCAGCTCCTCCATCTGCTCCGGCTTCACCAGATCGTCGGCGTTGAAGCCGTCCAGATTGCCCAGGCAGTACCGGGCGGTGTTGCGGAACTTGAGGTAGCTCTGGCTGAGCTGCCTGAAGATTTCGTCGGAGCAGCGGACGTCGGCGTGATAGTCCGCGGAGGCGGCCCACAGCCGCAGCAGATCGGCGCCGTACTTGTTGAAGATTTCGGCAGGGGCCATGCCGTTGCCCAGAGACTTGTGCATGGCCTTGCCCTCGCCGTCCACGGTCCAGCCGTGGGTGACGCACTCCCTGAAGGGCGCGCCCTCGCCCAGAGCGCCCACGGCGGTGAGCAGAGAGCTCTGGAACCAGCCGCGGTACTGGTCGAGGCCCTCCAGATACATGGTGGCGGGCCAGAAGCCCTGCGTCTTTTTCATGGAGGCGACGTGGGTGGAGCCGGAGTCGAACCAGCCGTCCAGCGTGTCCTCCTCCTTGGTGAAGCCGGCCCTGGAGCCGCAGTGGGGGCAGGTGAAGCCCTCCGGCAGGATGTCGGCGGCGTCCATGGCGAACCACGCGTTGGACCCCTCCTTCTCAAAGAGGGCCGAAACGCGGCTGATGGTCTCGTCGGTGACGATGGGCTTGCCGCAGTCCGCGCAATAGAACACGGGGATGGGCAGGCCCCAGCGGCGCTGGCGGCTGATGCACCAGTCGGACCGCTCGCGGATCATGGCCTTCATGCGCTCCTTGCCCCACTCCGGGACCCAGCGCACGTCCTCGCAGGCGTCGCAGGCGGCGTCCTTGAAGGCGTCCACGGAGCAGAACCACTGGGGGGTGGCCCGGAAGATGATGGGGCCCTTGCAGCGCCAGCAGTGGGGATAGCTGTGGACGATGTTCTCGGAGGCAAAGAGGACACCGGAGTCCTTCATGTCCTGCAGGATGACGGGATTGGACTCGTCGGTTTTCATGCCGGCGTACTTGCCGGCGTAATCGGTGTGGCGGCCCTGATCGTCCACGGGCACCACCATGTCCATATTGTAGCGGCGGCAGGTCTGATAGTCGTCCGCGCCGAAGCCGGGGGCGGTGTGGACGCAGCCCGTGCCGGAGTCCATGGTGACGTAGTCCGCCACCAGCAGGCGGCTGGTCTTGGGCAGGAACGGGTGGTCGGCCAGCATATTCTCGAAGAAGGAGCCGGGATGCGTCTCCAGAATTTCATAGGAGTCGAAGCCGCCGATCTTCATGACGCGGTCCGTCAGGGCCTCGGCCATGATGTAGATCTCGCCGTTGGGGGCCTTCACCAGGGCATAGGTCTCCGTGGGATGCAGGGAGATGCCGAGGTTGCCGGGCAGCGTCCAGATGGTGGTGGTCCAGATCACGAAGAAGAGCTTGCTGTGATCCACGCCGGGCAGCTTGCCCAGATCGTCGTGCAGGGGGAACTTGACGTACACGGTGGTGCAGGGATCGTCCTGATACTCGATCTCCGCCTCGGCCAGGGCGGTCTCGTCCCGCGGGCACCAGTACACGGGCTTGAGGCCCTTGTAGATATAGCCCTTCTTGTACATCTCGCCGAACACCTTGACCTCCTCGGCCTCGAAGCCGGGGTCCATGGTCTTGTAGGGGTGATCCCAGTCGCCCAGCACGCCCATGCGCTTGAAGCCGGTGCGCTGCACGTCGATGTAGTGGTCGGCGAACTCATGGCAGGCGGTGCGGAAGTCCGGCACGCTCATGGCCTTGCGGTTGAGCTTGTTCTGCTTGATGATGGCGGACTCGATGGGCATGCCGTGGTTGTCCCAGCCGGGGATATAGGGGGTATAATAGCCGTTCATGGCGTAGTAGCGGGTGATGAAATCCTTCAGCGCCTTGTTCAGCGCGTGGCCCATGTGCAGGTCGCCGTTGGAGAACGGAGGGCCGTCGTGAAGGGAGAACAGGGGCTTGCCCTCGTTCTTTTTCAGCAGCTCATTGTAAACGTTCTCCTCCTCCCAGCGGGCCTGCATCTCAGGCTCCCGCTTGGGCAGTCCCGCCCGCATGGGGAATTCGGTCTTCGGCAGGTTGATGGTCTTGTTGTAATCCATCTGTGACAGTCTCCTTTATCAGAAAATTCTTACTTCTCAATCGATGCGCCGCTTCTCCGGGAAAAATAAAAACGCTCTGTCTCTTTGTTAAGAGACAGAGCGTTTGCAAACACTCTGCGGTACCACTCTTGCTTGCCGATCCCTTGCGGGACGCGGCCTCTCGCCGCCTGCGATCACAGGCTGATGCTGTAACGGGCATCACACGTCCACGCTTACTCGCGTCGTCTTTCAGCAGGAGGCTCCAAGGTGATTTTCGTCCGGGGGACCTGACCGTCTCGCACCAGAACGACGGCTCTCTTTGCAGGCATCCGGGGATTACTCGTCCTTTTCCACGCCAAATGTTCAATTACGGAATCATATTATCACAATTTAACCGTTTGTCAAGGCGTTTTCCCGGAAAGCCGCTCACTGATAGCGGTACTGCTTTCCGGAGAACTCATCCACGCAGTTGAGGAACATATCGTGGTTGTGAAACTCCATCATCTGGCAGCCGGTGGCCTCGTGGAACGAGACGATCCGGTTTTTGGTATCCACCCAAATTCTCCACGCGGTTCTGACATTCTGCATCTGTTCCATCATTACAATTATGCTCCCTTCGTCAAATATTCACACACGCCGGCTTCCCGGCTTTTCTGACTGTACTATAGACGTTTCTTCTCTCCGAAAAGTTGCGGCGCGGTTCCGTTTTTTTGAGAATTTTCCATCAGCTGCCCTGCTCGGCGGTCTCCTGCTGATCCATCTCCGCCTTCACGTCCGCCCGCAGCTGATCCCACGCGTCGGGGTAGTCCACGTAGTATTTGGGGCACTCCTTGCCGGTGACGTCGTAATGGCGGATGACGTCCGTCTCCGGGTCCAGATGAAATTCCCGGCACAGCCACGCCGTCAGCTCCACTACCCGCTGATAGGTGACGTCGCTGAACTTGCCGGTGCTGTCGGGGTGGCAGACCTCGATGGAGATGGTATCCGCATTGCGGGAATTGGAGGCGTAGGATTCCTCCGTCAGCGGAATGCACTGGATAACCTCGCCCTCCAGCCCCACGATGAAGTGGGCGCTGGCGTACACGCCGTCCTTCCCGTCCGCCAGCGACTCGAAATAGTTCCGGTTGGCCTCCGCCGCGGTGCCGGGATTGCCCACATAGTGGATGACCACGCCATGGATCTTCTTCAGCTCCGTGCCGGGCCGGGAGTAGGGATTCACGGTCAGGTAGTCCTGGGTTACGTAGTCCGGCAGCTGCACCCCGGTGCCGGGCAGCCGCGTATGGACCCGCCAGCCCCACAGGGCCAGCCCGCCCGCCGCGGCGATCACCGCCAGACACAGAGCGATCAGCCGGGGACTCCTGCGGCCTTTTTTTCTGCGGGAATGCAATGTACTCGCCTCTGTCCTTCTCAAACTACCCCTTGACCGCGGCGGTGGCCGACAGCGCGGTGCCGTCCTTGCCCGTGTCGTTCAGCTTATCCAGCTGGGCCTGGGTGATCAGCGGGTGCGCGGGGGTGTCCACGCCGGATTTCTTCAGCAGGTCGACCAGATCGGTGCAGTCGGTGGGGATCTGGAAGCTCACGGTGTTGATCCGGCCATCCTCGCCTGTGGAATAATACAGGCTGACGTTGTTGGCGTAGACCTCTTCCTGCCAGTTCCCGCCGCCGAAGTAGTAGCTCCCCATGCGGCCGGCCTTCACGTCCTTTTTCAGCGCGGCAAAGACGGTGCAGGCCGTCTTCTGGTCGAAGCCGGTGCTCTGATAATTGCCCTGACCATCATACCAGGACATCTCGCCGGCGGTCAGGTTCTGCTCCACCGTCTTCTGGTCGGTGCCGTTCAGCAGGCCCGCCCACTGCACGTCGGGCTCGCTTGCCAGCGCCGCGGCCCGGGCGGCGGCGCTGTTGGGGTTTTGCAGCTCCTCCGGCGTATAATAGAAGGAATAGTTCCGGGAAACGCAGCCTCCGTTTTTCATGGTATAGTTCAGGCTGAGATACCCGTATTCATATCCGGTATCCTCGGAGAGACTGTTCTCCATCCCCCGCTGACGCTGAATGGTTTTCTCACCGATCAGCGTCTGGTGGACACTCAGGAATTTCCGGATGCTCTCCGGGTCCGTCAGCGTGCCGGAGAGCCCGCTGTTGCCGCTGATGCTGAAATCCAGCGAAGCCACGCTGTCCGCAGAGGGCACCCAGTTCTCCACGCCGGCAGCATCCACCCGGATGCCGACCGTGAGCAGGATCAGCAGGGCGGCCACGGCCGCGGCGCACTTCCAACCGGTGCGGAAAACCCGGAAGGACTTGCGCAGCAGCATTTCAGCCGCATAATAGCCCACCAGTCCGGCCAGCGCCATGCACGCGGCGGCCGCCGGCAGAGAGCTCTGCCCGGAGGAGCGGAACTCCGTCCAGAGCAGTTCGTACAAAAGCTGTCCGAGGCTCAGGCCGCAGCAAAGGCCGCAGCCGAAACGGAACAGCGGCTTCGCCCAGCAGACGGTGACGGTGTCCCCCGCCGCCTCGCTGCGGCGGCGGCGATAGATGACCAGCGCCAGAATCATCAGCGCCGCGCCGGCCGCGGCATAGACCGCCACGGCGGACAGGCCGGAGATGCTCAGCTTTTCATAGGTCTGAATCTCGTCGTTCCACGGGCCGTCGACGCCCAGCGTGCGGTTCAGCTTCCAGACCGGCGTCAGCCAGATCACCCACGCCGGGGAGCCGGAGGCGCTGTAGCCGTAAAGAAACTGGGACAGCAGGTTCTGCACCAGATAGTTCACGCCGGCGGCCAGCACGTTCAGCGCGGCGAAGAAGACCGGAATGGCCAGAATCTGGCCGGTGAACATGGCGCAGAAACAGGCGAAGGAATAGAAGAAGAACATGGTGCCCGCAGCGGCGGCCAGGCTCTCCAGCAGATACTTCCAGACCAGAATGCCGGCGGCGCCCTGCATGACCGCCGTCAGCCCGAAGGCCAGCACCTGTCCGGCCAGAAGGACCACCGCGCCGGAGAGAAAATTCGTCCAGAAAAGGCCCTCCCGCCGGATGGGAAAGGCGTGCATCATGCCGACGGCTCTGGGAGAACACAGATAGGAGAACAGAGCCATGGCAAACATGCAGCCGAAGATCGCTCCGCCCCAGACGCCCAGATCGCAGGAAATACTCATCATGGACTGGATCGCGTTCCCCGCCAGCTGCGGGGCGGTAAAGTGTTGGGCCGAATTCCCGAACAACTGCGCAAACTGGGTCATGGGCAGAGCCAGCAGCCACACGGCGGCATAAACCGCCCACAGCGGCCAGAAGCGGCTCAGATCCCTGCGGAACAGGCCGGCGTTGAAGCAGGCATGGGGCCTCAGCTCAGAGGACGATGTCTTTGACTGCATAGTTCACACCTCCCAGCTCGTAAATAAAGATTTCCTCCAGCGTCAGAGGGACGGCATCCACCAGCAGGGGCGCGTACTGCGCCAGCCGCTCCGTGGCCTCCTCCGCGCTCATGCGCATAATCAGGGTGTGGATGCGCCCGATTTTGGAGGCGTGGAGCACCGGCAGCTCCGGCGGCACCTCGGTCATTCCGTCCGGGAACACCACCTGCAGCTTCACCATATTGTCCTGCAGCTGCTCCAGCGACCGCTCCAGCAGCACCTTGCCGTGATCCATGATCCCCACGTGATCGCACACGTCCTCCAGTTCCCGCAGGTTGTGGGAGGACACCAGCACCGTCGTGCCCCGCTCGGCCACGTCGCTCATCACCAGCGACCACACCTGACGGCGCATCACCGGGTCCAGACCGTCCACCGGCTCATCCAGAATCAGATAGTCGGGCAGGCAGCACATGGTCAGCCAGAAGGCCGCCTGCTTCTGCATTCCCTTGGACAGCCGCCGGATGGTCCTGCGCTCGTCGATGGCAAAGACCTCCTTCAGCTTCTCATATCGCTCCATGGAAAAGCGGGGATAGAAGCTGCGGTAAAACCGCATCATGTCCCGGATGGAGGCCTGGAGAAAATAGTACCAGTCGTCGGGAATGGAGCCGATGCGCGCCTTCAGCGCGGGATTTTCCCACACCGGCTCGCCGCCCACCAGAATCGCGCCCTCGTCCTGCCGGTAGATGCCGGTCAGGTGGCGGATCAGCGTGGACTTTCCGGCGCCGTTGGGGCCCACCAGTCCGTATACGCTGCCGTCCGGCACCGTCAGGGCCGCGCCGTCCAGCGCCGCGAACCCGTCAAACCGCTTGACGAGCTTGTTTACCTCGATCATCGCTCCGCTCCCCCCTTTATCAGTCCCAGCAGTTCCGCTTCGGTCACGCCCAGATAGCGCAGCTCCCGCAGCAGCTCCCGCACCTTATTCATCAATTCCTTCCGGCGGGCATCGTCCGCGCCGGTGTCGCCGGAGGCAAAGCTGCCCTTTCCGGGAACCGAGCAGATGTAGCCCTCCGCCTCCAGCTCATTGTAGGCCCGCTGGATGGTATTGGGATTGATGGCCAGCTCCGTGGCAAGGGACCGCACCGACGGCAGCTTCTCGTCCTTCCCGATTGCTCCGGTCACGATCAGCTTCCTCAGTTCGTCGCGGATCTGTTCATAGATTGGCCGGGAATCCCGATAATTCAGGCTGATCATCCCGCTCCCCTCTCTCTCCGGCGGCAGCGGCGCACCCGCGCCAAACTGTACCGCCCGTATTAATACAGTTAAGATAGCACAGCCCCAACGGCGTGTCAAGTACCCGCAGGAGCTTTTTTTGCGGGAATTGTGAGAAATTCACCGAAAAGTTCGCAGATTCTTCTTTACATCCCGAAATGAATATGATATATTCAACCAGTACGCAATTCAGTACCCATGCCCCCGACACTTCGTTCCGCGGAGCTTCACCGGCCCGGAGCGCAGTCTCGCGGGGAACTATTTTGAAAGGTGGAATTCTTCCATGCTGCGCAAAGAACAGAAAACCGAGATCATCGTCTCCAACCGCACTCACGAAAACGACACCGGCTCCCCCGAGGTCCAGGTGGCCATCCTCACCGAGCGGATCAACAACCTGACCGCTCACCTGCAGGCCAATCCCATGGACAATCACTCCCGCCGGGGCCTGTTCAAGATGGTCGGCCAGCGCCGCCGTCTGCTGGACTATCTCCAGAAGAAGGACATTGAGCGTTATCGCGCCCTGATCGCCAAGCTGGGCATCCGTAAGTAATTGGAAACGAAGGGTGGTGTGGAAATCTGCACCACCCTTTCTTTCATAGCCCCCCGGCGGGGCTTCCGCCGCATGAGAGCCATTCAAAGCCTTTAGCAGTTGAAAAAGCGTCCTCTCCCGCATCCTCCCGCCGGCAAAGGCGGACGGAGCGAGAACGTTTTTTCAAGTGCTAAATGGTTTGGCTCCCGTGCGAGAAAAATTTGCAAAGGAGAAAAACCATGTCAACTATCATCACCAAGCGCCAGTTCCCTCATTATAAGAAATATGAAATGGATCTGGCCGGCCGGCCCCTCACCCTTGAGGTGGGCAAGCTGGCTGAGCTGGCCAACGCCGCCGTCATGGTGGGCTACGGCGACACCCGCGTGCTGGTCTGCGCCACCGCGTCTCCCCGTCCCCGGGACGGCATCGATTTCTTCCCCCTGAGCGTGGATTTTGAGGAAAAGCTGTACTCCGTGGGCCGGATTCCCGGCTCCTTCAACCGCCGCGAGGGCCGTCCGGGCGAAAAGGGCATCCTGACCAGCCGCGTCATCGACCGGCCCATCCGCCCCCTGTTCCCCCACGACTTCCGCAACGATGTATCCATCATGGCCACCGTCATGAGCGTCGATCACGACTGCTCTCCGGAGATCGCCGCTCTGATTGGCACCTCCGCCGCGCTGGCCATCTCCGACATTCCCTGGAACGGCCCCGTGTCCGCCCTGAAGGTCGGCCTGGTGGACGGCAAGCTGGTGTTCAACCCCACCTCCGAGCAGCGCAAGGTGTCTGATCTGGACGTCACCGTGGTCTCCACCGGCGAAAAGGTGGTCATGATCGAGGCCGGCGCCAACGAGGTTTCCAACGAGACCATGTTCAACGCCATCAAGTCCGCCCACGAGGAGAACCAGAAGCAGATTGCCCTCATCCGCCGGATGGTCGCCGAAATCGGCAAGGACAAGTTCGACTATCCCCACGCCGACTTCAACGAGGAGCTGTTCGACAAGATCGTTGACGCCACCATGGACGAGGCCAAGGCCGCCATGGACACCGACGACAAGAACATCCGCGAATCCCGCTGGAACCAGCTCATCGAAAAGTGGCACCAGCTGTTTCTGGCCGACTATCCCGACATGGACAAATACCTTGAGGAGATCACCTACAAGTTCCAGAAGAAGATCGTCAAGGCGTGGCTGCTGGAGGGTCACCGCGTGGACGGCCGCCAGAGCAACGAGATCCGTCCTCTGAGCGCCGAGGTGGGCGTTCTGCCCCGCGTCCACGGCTCCGGCCTGTTCACCCGCGGCCAGACGCAGGTTCTGTCCGTCTGCACGCTGGACACGCTCTCCGCCAACCAGAAGCTGGATACCATCTGGGAGGAGACCGAGAAGCGTTATATGCACCACTACAACTTCCCCGGCTATTCCACCGGCGAAGCCAAGCCCGCCCGCAGCCCCGGCCGCCGCGAAATCGGCCACGGCGCTCTGGCGGAGCGCGCGCTGCTGCCCGTGATCCCCTCCGTGGAGGAGTTCCCCTATGCCATCCGCGTGGTGTCTGAGGTCCTGAGCTCCAACGGCTCCACCTCTCAGGGCTCCATCTGCGGCTCCACCCTCGCCCTCATGGACGCCGGCGTGCCCATCAAGGCCCCTGTGGCCGGCATTTCCTGCGGCCTGATTCAGGACGACAACGGCGGCTTCACCACCTTCATCGACATTCAGGGCGTGGAGGACTTCCACGGCGAGATGGACTTCAAGGTGGCCGGCACCAAGAAGGGCATCACCGCCATCCAGATGGACCTGAAGAACGACGGCCTGACCATGCCCATCATTCAGAACGCGCTGGACATCACCTATGACGCCCGCTGCGAAATTCTCGACCAGATCATGCTGCCGGTGATCTCGGAGCCCCGGAAGGAAGTCTCCCAGTACGCTCCCAAGATGCTGACCATGCACATCAATCCGGACCGCATCCGCGAGGTCATCGGCTCCGGCGGCAAGGTCATCCAGAAGATCGTGGCCGACACCGGCTGCAAGATCGACATCAACGACGACGGCTCCATCTTCATCTCCGCCCCCAATCCCGACGCCTGCAACGCCGCAAAGAAGTGCATCGACGACATCGTGTTCGAGCCCGAGGTGGGTGCGCTGTACTACGGCCGCGTCGTGCGCCTGATGACCTTCGGCGCTTTCGTGGAGCTGGCCCCCGGCAAGGACGGCCTGGTTCATATCTCCAAGCTGGCTGACCACCGCATTGAAAAGGTGGAGGACGCCTGCAAGATCGGCGACATGATGTGGGTCAAGGTCACCGAGATCGACGAGAAGGGCCGCGTCAACCTGAGCCACAAGGACGCCGTGAAGGAAATCGAGGCCAAGAAGGCCGCCGGCGTGCCCATTAAGTAAGACGGATTTTTTCTCTGTCACCCATGCGGGGCGGGCATCTGGCCCGCCCCGCTTTTTTGAAAGGATGCGTTGATATGCTGCGCAGGATCGATCACGTTGTACTCACCGCCGCGAACATGGAGTCTTCGCTGGCTTTTTACCGGGCGCTGGGCTTTGCCGCGCGTGAAGAAACGGGGCGCTGGGCGCTCTTTGCCGGGGAGTTCAGGCTGAACCTCCACCCGCTGGGCCGGGAGCTGGAGCCCCACGCGGGGGCCGTGCTGCCCGGCAGCGCCGACCTGTGCTTCGAGACGGACAAACCTCTGGAGGAGACGCTGGCCGCCCTCCGGGAGGCGGGCCTTGCGCCGGAGACCGGCATTGTGGAGCGCCGCGGGACGCGGGGCCCCATGCGCTCGTTCTATCTGCGCGACCCGGACGGAAATCTGATCGAGCTGTGCTCCTATCTGCCCGCACGGGAGGAGGCGTCCGTATGAACGTTCTGATTCTTATGGGCAGTCCCCGCAAAAACGGGAATACCGCCCACCTGCTGCAGCCCTTCACTCAGGAGCTGGCCGCGCTGGGCCACACGGCCGAAACCGTCTGGCTCTGCGGGCTGCACATCGAGCCGTGCTGCGCCTGCCGCGCCTGCCAGAAGGACTGGACGGTTTTCGGCTGCCGCTATCGGGACGATGCGGTGCCGCTGTTCGACCGGCTGCTGGCCGCCGATCTCATCGTGCTGGCCACGCCCATCTACAGCTGGTACTGCACGCCGCCCATGAAGGCCCTGCTGGACCGGATGGTCTACGGCATGAACAAATACTACGGCGAGACGCGGGGGCCCTCCCTCTGGGCCGGAAAGCCTCTGGCGCTGCTGACCACCTGCGGCTATCCGCCGGAAAAGGGCGCGGATCTGTGGGAGAGCGGAATGCGCCGCTACTGCAAACATTCGCAGCTCCGGTATCTGGGGATGCTCTGCCAGCACGACCCCGGCTATCAGGCCGTATTTATGGACGAGGACAAGGCGGAGCAAGCCCGGGCCTTTGCCCGGCAGCTCTGCGCCGCCTGCCCCTCCGCGGAAAGGAGCGAGTTCTGATGGAACCCATTGCCGCCATTGCCACCGGCAGCACCGCTGCCGCCATCGGCATCGTGCGCGTCTCCGGCGAGGGCTGCTTCGCCGCCTGTGACCGGGTATTCCGGCCCGCGGGGGGCGCGCCGCTGTCCGCCCAGCCGCCCCGGCAGATGATCTACGGGGACGTGCTGGACCGGGAGGGCCGCCTCATCGACCGGGGGCTGGCCGTCCGTTTCCCCGCGCCTCACAGCTACACCGGCGAGGACTGTGCCGAGTTCGACTGCCACGGCTCCCCGGTGGTGCTGCGGGAGCTGCTGAGCGCCCTCTTCGCTGCCGGAGTCCGTCAGGCCGCCGCCGGCGAGTTCACAAAGCGGGCCTTTCTCAACGGCCGGATGGACCTGACACAGGCGGAGGCCGTGGTGGATCTCATCGACGCGGAGACCGCCGGAGCCGCCCGGAACGCCGCGGCCCAGATCGGCGGCGCCCTCCGGGCCCGTCTGGAGACGGTGCAGGACGCGCTGCTGGACATCGCGTCCCGGTTCTACGCCGTGGTGGACTACCCTGACGAGGACATCGAGGACATCCGTCCGGAGGAGATCGCCGCGGCGTTGAAACGCTCCGACGAGGCCCTCACCTCCCTGCTGGACACCTGCCAGCGGGGAAAGCGGCTGAAGACCGGCATCCGCACGGCCATCCTCGGCCGGCCCAACGCGGGCAAATCCTCCCTGCTCAACGCGCTGGCGGGCTACGACCGCTGCCTTGTCACCGACATTCCCGGCACCACGCGGGACACCGTGGAGGAAACCGCGGTCTGCGGCGGCGTCTGCCTGCGGCTCATCGACACCGCCGGCCTGCGGGACACCGACGATCAGGTGGAAAAGCTGGGCGTGGAGCGTTCCCGCCGGGCTGCGGAGAGCGCCGCGCTGGCCCTGTGCGTCGTCGACAGCTCCGTCCCTCCCACGGAGGAGGACGCAGCCGCCCTGCGGCTGGCGGCCGCCTGCCCCCACTGGATTCTGATCGGCTCCAAGTCCGACCTCTCCGACGGTCTGGTCCCCTTCGCCGATCCCCTCCCGTCCGGGCTTTGCCCCCCCGCCGCCGCGGTCTCCGTCTCCGCCGTCACGGGGCAGGGGCTGGACGCGCTGGAGCGGGCCGTGGCGGAGCTGTTTCCCGCCGGAGACCCGCGGGAGGCGGGCAGTCTGCTCACCGATTCCCGGCAGGAGGACGCGGCCTCCCGCGCGCGGGACGCCGTCCGCCGGGCCGCCGAGTCGCTGGCGCTGGGCATGACCCCCGACGCCGTTCTCACCGACGCGGAGGAGGCGCTGAACGCGCTGGGGGAGCTGACGGGCCGCACCGCGCGGGAGGACATCGTCTCCCGGATTTTCTCCCGCTTCTGCGTGGGAAAATGAGAACGATATAGTCCCGTTCCTCTCAAAATATGGTTTACAAAACCATTTCCCTGTGTTATTCTGGACATAAGAAGAATCATTTCCGTTTAAGGAGGATGGCGTGATGGATCAATTGACCGAACTGAGGGAGAAGCTGCGGACGCAGCGGCCCGTTTCCTGGGAACAGCTGCCCGACTTCCCGCTGTACATGGATCAGGTCCTCTCCTATATGGACCGGCAGGTTCTGCGGTTCGGGGACGACGACGGCCTCACCGCCGCCATGGTGAACAACTACACCAAGAGCGGTCTGGTCCCCCGTGCGGAGGGAAAAAAGTACAACCGCGAGCATCTGGCCTATCTGACGAGCATCTGCATCCTCAAGCGGGTGATGTCCGCCAGGGACATCGGCACCGTCCTCTCCGCCGAGCTGGAAAGCGGCAAGGACGTGCCCGGCGGCTACGAGAGCTTCCGGGACACGCTGGACAAGGCCCTGAACCTCATCACCGACGTGATGGAGGCCTATCCCGACGAGCAGGACGCGGCAGACGCAGCCGTTCATTTTGCCCTGCTGTCCTATGCGGCGGGGCTGGCCAGCGATCGTTTTCTCAGTATTCTGCGGCAGAACCAAACCGAGGCGGAGGCCGAAAAGACCAAAAAACCGAAGATTGCGCGCCGCGCAAAGAAAGAGGATACCGATGCGTGATTTTGTCATCATGACCGACAGCTGCTGCGACCTGCCTCCCGAGCTGGCCGAGGGACTGGTGGTTCTCCCCCTGACCGTGCACATGGAGGGACAGGATTACCGCAACCTGCTGGACGGCAGCGAGATCGGGTTCGAGGACTTCTATGCCCGCCTGCGGAGCGGACGGATGCCCCTGACCTCCGCCGTCAGCGTGGGCGATTTCCAGACCCGGATGCGGGAGCTGCTGACAGAGGAAAAGGACATCCTGTGCATCTGCTTTTCCTCCGGCTTGTCCACCACCTATCAGTCCGCGTCCATCGCCGCGGACGATCTGCGTCCGGAGTTCCCGGACGCGAAGATCTGTGTGGTCGACTCCCTGTGCGCCTCCCTGGGGCAGGGTCTGCTGGTGTATCTCGCCGCGCAGGAGAAGAAGCTGGGCCGCAGCTTTGAGGAGCTGTGCACCTTTGTGGAGCTGACAAAGGAGCACGTCTGCCACTGGTTCACGGTGGACGACCTGAACCATCTGAAGCGGGGCGGCCGCATCAGCGGCGCCACCGCCCTGTTCGGCACCATGCTGTCCATCAAGCCCGTGATGCACGTGGACGACGACGGCCATCTGGTGCCCGTCAGCAAGACCCGCGGCCGCAAGGCATCCCTGCTGGCGCTGGTGGATCACATGGAGAAAACCGCCCTGAATCCCGGCGCTCAGACCGTGTTCATCAGTCACGGCGACTGTCTGGCCGACGCGCGGTTCGTGGCCGGCGAGATCCGCCGCCGGTTCGGGACGGAGACGATCACCATCAACTTCGTGGGGCCGGTGATCGGCAGCCACTCCGGCCCGGGGACCGTGGCGCTGTTCTTCCTCGGCTCCAAACGATGAGTGGAGGCGCTGTGTCATGAAATGGCTGGAAATACACATCGACACCAACCATGCCGGGCTGGAGGAGGTGGAGACCTTCCTCTCCGTCAACGGCGTGGACGGTCTCGTGATCGACGATGAAACTGAGTTCCGGGAATTTGTGGAGGAGAACCGCGGCAGCTGGGGCGACGTGGACGCCGGGCTGGCGGAACGGGAGCGCGGCCGCTCCCGGATCACCTTCTATCTGGAGGAGAGCCAGGAGGGCTTCACCCGGCTGGCGGAGCTTCGGGTGGCTCTGTCCGCCTTCAGGGCGGAGCACCCCGGCTGCGGCACACTGCTGATGACGCTGGACAATCTGGAGAACGCGGACTGGGAAAACAACTGGAAACAGTTTTACAAGCCCACCGAGGTGGGCCGCCGCCTGCTGATCGTCCCCGAGTGGGAAAAAGCCGACCCCGGCAGCCGTATTCCTCTGTATCTGGACCCCGGACTGGCCTTCGGCACCGGCGGCCACGCCACCACCCGGCTGTGTCTGGAGCTGCTGGAGGGAGTTGTCCGCGGCGGCGAGCGCGTGCTGGATCTGGGCTGCGGCAGCGGCATCCTGTCCATCGCGGCGCTGAAGCTGGGAGCCGCGTCGGCCTTCGCCTGCGACATCGACGAAAAGTGCCGGGACATCGCCTGGGAAAACGCCGCCCTCAACGGCGTGGACGACCAGCGGTACACCGTCCGCTGCGGCGACATTCTCTCCGACGTCCACCTGCGGGCGGAGATCGGCACCGGCTATCAGGTGGTGCTGGCCAACATCGTGGCCGACGTAATCATCGGCCTGACTCCGGCCGTGCCCGCCCTGCTGGCAAAGGACGGCGTGTTCATCTGCTCCGGCATCATCGACGACCGGGCGGTGGAGGTGGCGGATCGCCTGCGGCTGGCCGGCTTCTCCATTCTGGAGACCCGCAGCCAGAGCGGCTGGTTCGCCTATGTCTGCCGCCTCTGAGACATATCCTTTCACAAGCTGCGCGCCTGCGGGCGCGCAGCTTGTTTTTGTCCCGTGCCGCGGCCTGCGCAGTTTTTTCTTCTCCGACCTCTTTTTCGCTCTTTCGCACCGCGGAGACGATAAGATGGAGGAAAACGAAAGGAGGCGGTCCCATGAGGAACGCCCATGCGGGACAGCAGCTTCTGCTGCTGTCGGTGGATCAGCTGCGCCCCAACCCCTTCCAGCCCCGCCGCGTCTTTGACGGCGACGCGCTGGCGGAGCTGGCTTCCTCCATCCGCCAGCACGGCCTGCTGCAGCCTCTCACCGTCCGCAAGACCCCAAGAGGCTGGGAGGTGGTGGCCGGGGAACGGCGGCTCCGGGCTGCCAGACTGGCCGGCCTCGCGCAGGTGCCGTGTCTTGTCTCCGCCGCGGACGACAACACCGCCGCGCTGCTGGCACTGGTAGAAAATCTGCAGCGGGAGGATCTGCACTATCTGGAGGAGGCGCAGGCCCTGTCTCTCTATCTGAAGCAGACGGGTCTGACGCAGGAGCAGGCGGCGGAACAGCTGGGCCGCTCCCCCTCGGCGCTGGCCAACAAGCTGCGGCTGCTGCGGCTTTCGCCGGAGTGCGCCGCCGAGCTGCTGAATCACCGCCTCTCGGAGCGCCACGCCCGTTCCCTGCTGCGTCTGGAGGACGAATCGGAACGCCGGGCCGCCCTGAAGCACATTGTGGACGCCGGGCTCAATGTCGCGCAGACGGAGATCTACATAGACCGGAGGCTCAAGGCCCTCCAGACCGAAAAGCCCACGGGGCGGCGCACCTATATCATCAAGGACGTGCGGCTGTTTCTCAACAGCGTGGACCGGGGGCTGCGGCTCATCCGCGATGCGGGCATCCCCGCCGAAGGCAGCCGGGAAGAGACCGACGATTCCATTCTTCTGACCATCCGCATCCCCAAGGCGGCCAGACAGGCCTGATTGTTACGGGATTGTAATGGTTTTCCCGCCAAAGATGTGCTATAATGACGACAACTACCACAATATGCTGTGTATCCTGTGCGAACAGCTCATGGGCAATCGATTGACTGCCGGAGGTCCGGTCAGACCGATCTGCCGCCCTTTTGCGTCCACGGGCTATGCGGAATCTGCGGTCATCCCGTCTCTGCCGCGTCGCTCCGGCATATCCGGCGCGGCACGCAGATCAGATCTTTGGAGGAAGAAACCATGGAAGAAGTTCAGGGCCGTCGGGGCAGGCGCGTGCAGCACTCCCGGAAGCCCACCCTTGTCATCTGCATCATTCTGGCGCTTCTGCTGGCAGGCTATCTGGCCTTCTGCGCCGCCGCCACCGCCAGCAGAACCATCTATCCCAATTACACGGTTCACGGGGTCAACGTGGGCAGGCAGGATGTGGCCGCGGCCACCGATACGCTGGCCGAAAAGCTGCCCCAGACCAAGCTGGACGTGTTTCTCTCCGGCGAAAAGGATCAGCCCGCCGCCACCGCCACCTATGAGGAGCTGGGCTTTTCCAAGCGGGAATACTTCGCCGATCTGGCGCAGGCCGCTTACGACGACTGCCATTCCGGCTGGTTCCTGACCAACGGAGCCCACTATCTCCAGTCCCTGCTGGGAAAGAAGGACACCTCCGTTCCTATGGACGTGGACGACGCCGCGCTGGAGACCGCCGCCGCCACGCTGCAGCAGAAGCTGGCGGTGGCCAAGCAGGACGCCTCCTTCCAGCTGCTCACCGACAAGGGAACGCTGGAAATCACCAAGGGGCAGGACGGGCGCGAGGTGGACAAGGATGCCATCGTCGCCCAGCTCAAGGAGGTCCTGTCCTCCTCCAACGCCAGCTCCATCACCGTCGATGCGCAGGCCGTCTCCGCCAAGGAGTTCACCGCGCAGGAAATTTCCGATCAGTCCTCCGCCGAGATGAAGAACGCCGGCTACGATTCCGCCACCGGAAAGATCACGCCGGAGCAGGTGGGCGCCAAGTTCGACGTATCCGCCGCCCAAAAGCTGCTGGACGACGCGAAGCCCGGCGAGACGATCTCCGTCACCGCCGACATCGAGGAGCCCGCCGTCACCGCGGAGGAGCTCAAGTCCGTTCTGTTCCGGGATGTGCTGGGCACCGCCACCACCCATGTGGGCGGCAGCTCCGCCCGGATCAGCAACGTCAAGCTGGCCTCCCGCTCCGTCAACGGCACGGTTCTCAACAGCGGCGACGTCTTTTCCTACAACGGCACCGTGGGCCAGCGCACCGCGGCCAAGGGCTATCAGGCCGCGCCCGCCTATGTGCAGGGCGAAACGGTGGATGAGATCGGCGGCGGCGTCTGCCAGCCCTCGTCCACGCTGTATCTCGCCTGCCTGCGGTCCAATCTGGCCATCGTGCAGCGCGCCGCCCACCGATACGCTCCCTCCTACATCGAATGGGGCATGGACGCCACCGTCTCCTGGGGCGGCCCGGACTATCAGTTCAAAAACAACACCAACTACCCCGTCAAGATCATGGCTACTTATTCCGGCGGCTATCTGACCATGAAGCTCGTCGGCACCAAAACCGACGGCAGCTATGTGAAGATGAGCAAAAAGGTGCTTTCCACCACCGCGTACAAGGTGATCCATCAGGAGGATCCCACGCTTCCCGCCGGTACGCACAAGACCAAGGTCACGCCCTACACCGGCTATAAGGTGCAGAGCTTCCGCAGCGTGTACAGCTCCGACGGCACCCTGATCTCCAGCAAGCTGGAGGATACCAGCAACTACAAGGTGCGGGACGAAATCATTCTGGACGGCACCAAGGCCGCGTCCGGCAGCACTTCCGGCACTACCTCCGGCACTACCTCCGGCAGCACCTCGGAGACCGGCGGCAAAACCGAAACAGGCACCGGAACGAAACCCGAAACCGGCACGGATACCGGCGCCTCCGGGGAAACTCCCGCCGCGCCGACGACGCCGGATACCACGGGCGACGAGGGCTACGGCGCCTGATCTCCCTTCCTCAGCCTCACGCGGAGACCCACCGGGGTCTCCGCGTTTTTTCGCGCCCAAAAGCCCCGGACGACGCAGATTTTTCCGCTTTTCCGCATACACTAAGGCTGAAGGGCCGCACTCTCCCGGTCAGGCGGACAAACCATTGCGAGCGGAGGCGAAGGGGTGAAGCGAGGCTGGATTTTGCGGGGACTGGTTCTGCCGGGCCTGCTGCTGGGCGCACTGTTCCTTCTGCCCCGCTGCCGGGCCCTCACCGCCGCGGACGTGCTGGAGCGGCTGCCCTCCGGGCCGCTGCCGGCGGCGGCGCTGCTGCTGGCGCTGTACGTGGGGAAAAGTCTCTCCTTCTTCTTTCCGCTGGCCGTGCTGGAGGCCGCCGCCGGGCTGTTGTTCCCCCTCCCCGGCGCACTGGCGCTGAACGCGGCCGGTATCGCCGCCGCCATGACGGTGCCGTGGCTGCTGGGCCGTCGGGAGCGGGACGGGCTGGACGCGCTCATCGCCCGCCACCCCCGTCTGGGACGGGTGCGGGCGATGCGTCAGGGCAGCGACTTTCTGTTTGTTCTGCTGCTGCGGATGGCGGGCCTGTTCCCCTTTGACGCCGTAAGTCTCTATCTGGGGGCCGCCGGCATTCCCTATTCCACCGCGCTGACGGCGGGGCTGCTGGGCTGTCTGCCCCATCTCGTCGCCGTGACGGTGCTGGGCTCCGCGCTGTCCCTCCGCTCCCGCCGGACGCTGCTGCTGGCGCTGGCGGCCAACGCCGCCGTCACTGCCGCCGCCGCGCTGGTCTGGGCCCTCCGGCGGAGGCGGAGCTGACTTCGGGGGCATAAAAAAGAGCCGGACAAACGTCCGGCTCTGTGGCCTGTTCATGGCTCCGCGCGCCCTTGCTGTCCGGCAGACCGCCCAAAACGCGGGCCGGGTGCCCTCACTGCCGTTCCCGGCGGAGCTTGCGGATGTCCTGCCCGCAGAACAGAAGCACCTTGTACTCCCCCTCGATGCGGGAGGCGACCTGCGGGGAATATCGCTTGGCGATCTCCTCCACCGAGAGGTTCGTGTTGAGAATGGTGGCCCGTTTTTCCATGAGGCGGGTGTTGATGATCTGGTAAAAAGCGCTCTGCACGAAGGCGGTGGTCATCTCGGTGCCCAAATCGTCCAGAATCAGCAGATCGCAGTTCAGAATACGGCTCACGTCCTCGTCCGCCTCGTCCTCCCGTGCGAATTTCCGGGCCTCGAACCGGTCGAACACATGGACGGCGGTATCGTACACCACGGAGAAGCCGCCGTCGCTGACCTCCCGCGCGATGGCCGCGGAGAGGAAGGTCTTGCCCAGTCCCGGCGCTCCCGTCAGCAACAGGTTGCCGCTGTCCGGCCCGAATTCCACGGCATATTTCCGGCAGGTCTTTTTGACCCACGCCATATTCTCCCGGGGGGAAAAGCCCAGAGCGGGCAGCGGCTCCTCGGAATACCACTCCAGCGAAAAGGTCTCGAAGCTCTGGGTGCCCACGTCCAGCATCCGGGAGAGCTCCTTTTTCTGCTCCTGCGCGTAATACGCCCGCAGGCAGCGGCACACCTCGCCCCGGCGATACCCGGTATCGCCGCAGAGCGGGCAGCTGGGCTTTTGCTCCAGACAGTCCGCCGGAAGGTTCAGCCGGGCCAGCAGCGCGGCCTTCTCCTCCTGCAGGGACAGGTTCCGGTCCCGCAGAACCTCCAGCGCGGGCAGCGGGTCCGAGCCCCGGCGCAGCGCGGAGGTGATGATCTGGCTCATGGTGGAGCGCAGCTCCCGCTCGATGTCCCGCAGGCGGGGCGCACGGGCGTAGATCGTCTCCTCCCGCCGGTGAAAGTCCTCCTCCCGCCGGCGCTTGTCCTCGTCGAACCGCTGAAGGGCCCGCCGCATGATTTTTCCGTCGTAGCCCACGCTCACTCACCCCGCTCTTTCCGCAGATTGCTGGCGTACTGGCGCATCCACGCCTCGTCCCGCCCCGGTTCTGCCGGGGTTTTCCGTCCGGCGGGCCGGTCGCCCTGCCGGATCTCCTCCTCCGTATGCAGGCCGGCCTCGTCCCACCGCTTCAGAATGCCGTTGAGGTAGGCCCACCGCAGCTCGTGGCATTTCAGCACGGTCTTGTCGTAGGCCAGCGCCACCGCCTCCGGCGAAAAGCCCATCTCCTGCCACGCGGCGAGATACTTTTCCTCCGACGGGGAAGGCGCCCGGTCCCCCAGCTGCAGCACCCGCATATAGGCGGGCAGCGAGCCCTGCCGGGCCGCGTACTTTTTCAGATAGGCCACGGCCTCGGTCTGGGAGTCGATTCCCATCCGGGCCCACGCGTAGCCCTCCTTTTCGATCTGGCGCATGGTGGGCCTGCGCCCTTCGCCGAAGCGGCGCTGGATGCGCTCCGCGCAGTGGCAGACCAGCAGATAGATCACGTCCGCCGGCAATCCCACATAGTCGTACAGGCCCAGCAGGGCCGATACATCGGGCGTGGAAAGCCGCTTGCCCAGCTTCCGCTCCACCTCGTCGGTGAGTTTCCGGAACTCGCCGTTTTCCTCCAGCCGGTCGGCCACGTCGCCCGGCGTGTAGGCCGGACGCTCCTCCGCCGGAAGGGGCAGCGGCTCCTGCTTTTCCTCCGGGGCGATGAGACCCAGCTCCCGCAGGACGGACTCCGCCGTCTCGATGCGGGGCCGCTCCCAGCGCAGCTCCCCCGCCAGCGAGCGGGGCATCACCGTGCCGTTGTGCCGCAGCAGGGCAACATACAGCAGCGCCGCGTCCCCGTCTCCCCTGGCCAGCAGCGCCCGCACCGCCGTGCCGGACAGCGTTACGCTCTCGTCTCCCGTCCGAATCAGACAGCCCGCCATATGCTCACCCCTTTCTTTGCCCCCTATTCTACACGAATTTCCCCACGCCGACAACCATAAGTTGCACATTCCCGGATTTCCCCGGAAAACAGGACTTTGGGCCGAATGTGAAAAACTTTCACATTTTTGTGGCGGGAAGGGACAGCTTGTGCTATACTGTATATTTATGAAAATGGGTGCAAATGACCATTACTCAACGACAACACAGGAGGGCCGTTTTATGGAAAATCATGTCGTCGTCACCATCGGAGGAGAGGAGTACTCGTTCGTGGCGCAGGAAAACGCCGCCTATGTGCAGCGCGTGGGCTCCTACGTGGATCAGAAAATGCAGGAGGTGCTGGAGAGCGCCCGGGTGGGCCGGATCGACGCCGCCGTGCTGACCGCCGCCAACATCGCCGACGAGCTGTTCAAGGAGCAGGCCTCCGCCGAACAGCTGCGCGGTCAGATCAAGCAGTATCTGGACGAGGCCGGAAAGGCGCAGGCCGAGGTCTCGGAGCTGAAACGGGAGGTCTTTCGCCTGCAGCAGAAGCTGGACAGCCGCAGCGGCGGCAGCGCCAATAACGGCGGCCACGGAAACCGCTGATGCGGCCTGAGCTTCTCGCCCCCGCCGGGTCACCGGAGGCCCTCCGCGCCGCCGTGGAAAACGGCGCGGACGCGATCTATCTGGGCTGGGGGGATTTCAACGCCCGGCGGAACGCAAAGAATTTCGACGACGGGGAATTCTCCGCCGCAATTCTTTACTGCCATGAGCGGGGTGTGAAGGTCTATCTGACCCTCAACACCCTGCTGACCGACCGGGAGCTGCCCCGCGCGCTGGACGCGGCGGGCCGGGCCTCCGCTCTGGGCGTGGACGCCGTTCTGGTACAGGACTGGGGCCTGTTCGACCTGCTGCGCCGGACGCTGCCGGATCTGCCCCTTCACGCCAGCACCCAGATGAGCCTGTTCACCACCGGCGGCGCCTGCGAGGCCGCGGCCGACGGCTGCCGGCGGATCGTGATCGCCCGGGAGAACTCCGGCGAGGAGATCGCCGCCATGTGCCGCCGCTGCCCGGCGGAGATCGAGGCCTTTGCCCACGGGGCGCTGTGCATGTGCTACTCCGGCCAGTGCGCCATGAGCGCCCTCATCGGCGGCCGGTCCGGCAACCGGGGTACCTGCGCCCAGCCCTGCCGTCTGCCCTACGGCGTGGACGGGCCCGCCCGAAACCGCTACCCCCTGAGCCTGAAGGACAACTGTCTGGCCGGCGAGGTGCCGGACATGGCCCGGATGGGCGTGGCCTGCCTCAAGCTGGAGGGCCGCATGAAACGCCCCGAATACGTGGCGGTCATCACCCGCGTCTACGCCCGCCTGCTGCGGGAGAACCGGGGGCCCACCGCCGAGGAGCGCGGGGAGCTGGACGCCGCCTTTTCCCGCTCCGGCTTCACGGACTGGTACTGGCGGGGCAAAAAGGGCCCCGGCATGTTCGGCGTCCGCCCGGAGACGGCCCCCGATCCCAGGGAGCTGTTCAGCGCGGCCCGCGCCGCCTATGAAAAGGGCGGCCTGCGGACGGTCCCCGTCCGGTTTCGCTGCCGCCTGCGCTCCGGAGAGCCCGCCTCCCTCACTGTTTGTGACGACGACGGCCGCGCCGTCTCCGTCTCCGGCCCCGTTCCCGAGCCGGCCCGCAGCCGGGCCGTGACGGAGGAGGAGCTGTGCCAGCGGCTGCAAAAAACCGGCGGCACGGCCTATCGCTGCGCCGCCGCCTCTGCGGAGGTTGACGGCGGCCTGTCCCTGTCCGCGTCGGCGATCAACGCTCTGCGGCGGGACGCGCTGGCCGCGCTGACGGAATCCCGCACCGCCGTGGGAGCGCGCCGGGTCCTGTCTGTACCGCCCCTGCCCCCTGCCGCCCCCGCGGATGCGCCGGTTTATACCGTGTCCGTCTCCGCCGCGGAGCAGCTCACCCCCGCTCTGCTGGCCTGCGGCCCCGCCCGGGTCTATGTGCCGCTGGAGCTGTTCGCCGCGCCTCTGACCCTCCCGGTCTGGGACGGGGAGTGGTGCGCCGTTCTGCCCCGCGTCTGGCGGGACCGGGACGAACCGGAGCTGCTGCGCCTGCTGGAGCGGGCCAGGGCTCTGGGCGTGTCCGGGCTGCTGGCAGGAAATCTGGGCCATCTGCCGCTGGCGCAGGCCTCGGGCCTGCCCGTGTACGGCGATTTCGGCCTCAACGTGTTCAACGCCCGCTCGCTGGCCTATCTGAAGGACAAGGGCTTCGCCTCGGCCTGCCTCTCCTTTGAGCTGCGGTTCGCCCAGCTGCGGGATCTGCCCAAGGTTCTGCCGGCGGAGGCCATCGTCTACGGCCGCCTGCCGCTGATGATTACGGAAAACTGCCTCACCGCCAACAGCGCGGGCTGCTCCTGTCTCGCCGGAGATCCGGCGGTGCAGAGCTGCTCCGGCCGCGCCTGCGCCGCGCCTCACCTTCTGACGGACCGCACCGGCGCCTCCTTCCCCCTGCTGCCCGCCTACAGACACCGCACGGAGGTGGAAAACAGCCGCCCGCTGTATCTGGCGGACCGCCCGGACTGGCGCCGCCTGGGGCTGGCCTTCGCCCGTCTCCGCTTCACCGACGAGTCGCCGGAGGCGTGCGTCCGGGTCTTTCAGGACTATCTCTCCGGCGCCCCCGCGCCGGCGGAATTTACCCGCGGCCTCTACGAGCGGGGCGTGGAATGAGGAAAATCCGATTCCAAATCGTATATTTATTGCGTTTTTATCCGAATAGTAATCAAATTGGGAGCCTGTTATGGAAGAAATCAAGGTAAAATACTTCGCGGACGGTATCGACGAGCTGTGCTATGTGGAGGGAAAATCCGACTGGATCGACCTCCACGCCGCCGAGACCGTGGAACTGAAATCCGGCGAATTTCGTCTGATCCCGCTGGGGGTGGCCATCGCGCTGCCGGATGGCTACGAGGCCCATCTGGTGCCCCGCAGCTCCACCTTCAAGAACTACGGGATTTTGCAGACCAACTCCATGGGCGTGGTGGATTACACCTATCGCGGGGACGGGGATCAGTGGTATATGCCCGCCTACGCCACCCGTGACGTGACGATTGAAAAAAACGCGCGCATCTGCCAGTTCCGCATCGTGCGGAACCAGCCGCAGCTGCGGTTCACCCGCGTGGAGCATCTGGACGGCCCCGACCGGGGCGGCTTCGGCTCCACCGGGAAATAAAGCTGAGAAGGACGACATTATGGCAAAGATTGTTCTCTGCTCCGGCTCCCCCAGACGGCAGGAGCTGCTGCACCGCATGGGCATCGGGGACTTCGACATCCGGGTGCCGCAGACGGAGGAGCGATACCCCGAGGGGCTGAGCCCCCGTCAGATCGTGGAGCATATCTCCCGCGGAAAGGCCGAGGCCGCCCGGGCCCTGTGCAGCGACGAGGAGCTGATCATCACCGCCGACACGATGGTGTTTCTGGACGACCGCCGGCTGGGCAAGCCCCGGGACGAGGCGGACGCGCTGGAGATGCTGACGGCTCTGCAGGGGCGGTCCCACACCGTCTGCACCGGCGTCACCGTGAGCCAGGGCGACCGCCGCATCACCGAGAGCGAGGCCACGGAGGTCTTTTTCCGCCCGGCCTCCCGGCGGGAGCTGCTGGGCTACATCCGCACCGGCGAGCCCATGGACAAGGCCGGCGCCTACGGCGTGCAGGGGCTGGGCGCTCTGCTGGTGGAGAAGATCAACGGCGATTTTTATAACGTCATGGGACTGCCGGTGCTGCGCCTTTCCCGGATGCTGGAGCAGTTCGGCGTGACTTTTTTCGAGTGAGGGATCTGTCTTGAAACGATTTCTGAAGGAACACGGCCTCTGGGTCCTCTTTGCTGCGGCGGTGATCGCCGTGGCTCTGGCCTGCCTGTCCGTTTTCAGCAACACCTCCTCCCCGCTGGCCAACTTCGCCGGCGTGGTTACCTCGCCCTTCCGTTCCGCCTACACCGCCGCGGCCACATGGTTCAACGACAAGCAGGACTATTTTCAGGACGTCAAGGCGCTGGAGAAGGAAAACGCCGATCTGAAAAAGCAGATCGCCGACATGGAGGATCAGGTCCGGCAGGCCAAGTCCGACAGCGCGGAGAACACCCGCCTGCGGGAGCTTCTGAACTTCCGCGAAAAGCACCGCAATCTGGAGCTGGAGCCCGCCGCCGTCACCGAGCGGTCCTCCTCCAACTGGACGTCCTCCCTGACGCTGAACTGCGGCACCAACAGCGATCTTTCCGTCAACGACTGCGTCATCACGGAGTCCGGCTATCTGGTGGGCGTGGTGTCCGAGGTAGGACTGAACTGGTGTACGGTGCTGACCGTGCTGGACACCGACACCTCTCTGGGCGCGCAGGTGTTCCGCACCGGCGACATCGGCGTGGCGCAGGGCGATTTCAACCTGATGGGCGACGGCAAGCTGAAGCTGGGCTATCTGCCCGCCGACTGCAAGCTGCTCAACGGCGATCTCATCGTCACCTCCGGCGAGGGCGGCTACTACCCCTCCGGACTGGTGATCGGCGCGGTGGACGAGGTGAAGATGGACGATTCCGGCTCCACCCAGTATGCCGTGCTGTCCCCCAAGGCCGAGATCGCCAATCTCAGCGAGGTCTTTGTGGTGAAGTCCTTCGATGTGGTGAACTGAGCGGTCCGCGCATCTGAGCAAAGCATCTGGCGCGCCGAGAGGCGCGTCTGGAAAGGAGCATAACCGTTGATCGCCCGTAACGAACTGATTATCAAATGGGTGCTGTTCGGCGCCGCCGCCGCGCTGCTGTGTCTGCTGCAGGGCATTGCGCAGTCCTTCGTGATCTGGGGCGTGATCCCCTTTCTGTTCCCCGCGGTGGTGGCCGTGGTGGGAATGTTCGAGGGGCCCGTGCCCGGCGCCCTGTTCGGGCTGGTGATGGGGGTCGTCTGCGACCTGACCGTCCCCGGCCTGATCCCCTGTTTCCACACGCTGATTTTCCCGCTGGCGGGACTGGCGGCCGCCCTCATCGCCCAGAGCTGGATCCCCGCCGGTTTCCCCTGCGCGCTGGTGGCGACCATATTCTCCTTCCTGATGACCGACGCGTTCCACGGTCTGGTGCTGGCCATGTCCGGCCATGCCGCGTGGTCCGCCGCCGCACTGGTGGCTCTGCGGGAGACCGCCGTGACCCTGCCCTTCGTCATCCCTGTCTATCTGCTGCTGCGGGCCGTCCACCGGAAGACCCATATGTACGACTGAGCCGAGTTTTCCAAGGAGGTTCTCATGTCCGAAAACGATAAACGCGAAACCAGCCGCTTCCGGCTGTATCTGCTGGGCGGCCTTTTGCTGGGCGTTCTGTTCTGCTACGTGGGCGTTCTGTTCCACACGCAGATCACCATGGGCGCCGACTATCTGGAGCAATCTGTCCGCACCATCACCCAGTCCGAGCGGGTAAACGCCTCCCGCGGGATCATCACGGACCGGAACGGCAAGGAACTGGTGGGCAACCGCCAGACCTACAATCTGACCTTCGATTCCAGCCTGCTGTCGGATACCGACGACGAAAACAGCTGCATCCTCCGGCTGCTGCAGCTGTGCCGCTCCAAGAGCCTCACATGGTCGGAGGGGCTGCCCGTCAGCCAGACATCCCCCTATTCCTATACGCTGGACACCGCGGACTCCACCCAGCGCAGCCGCTTCGTCAAATTTCTGCAGGGGCAGAAGCTGGTGTCCGCCGGCATCACCACCGACGAGGTGACGGCCGAGATGCTGGTCAATGCCGGCCTGACCGCCGATACCCTGATGGCCCAGCTGCGGGAGAACTTCAAAATTCCCTCCGACTGGTCGGAGCAGGACGCGCGGGACGTGCTGGGCGTCCTCTACGAGCTGTCCGTGCGGCAGCTGGTGAACACCACCAGCTATATTATGGTGGAGGACATCGACTCCTCTCTGGTGGCGCTGCTGAACGACGGCAATTACGTGGGGGCCAAGGTGGCCTCCGCCTCCGCCCGGCAGTACGAAACCACCTACGCCGCCCACATTCTGGGCACCGTGAGCCGCATCTTTGCCGAGGACTACCCCAAGCTCAAGGAAAAGGGCTACGCCATGGACGATCTGGTGGGCAATTCCGGCGTAGAATCCGCCTTTGAGGATTACCTCCGGGGCAAGGACGGCACCCGCGTCATCTCCACCAACTCCGAGGGCAAGATCACCAGCGAGCTCTATTCCACTCAGCCCCAGCCCGGCGACACGGTGGAGCTGACCATGGACCTGAAGCTGCAAAAATCCGTGGAGGACGCCCTGTCCGCCACCGTCACCAAAATGACCGCCAAGGACGGCATCACCCGCGGCGCAGGCGCCGCCGTGGTGCAGGTGGGCACCGGGGACATTCTGGCTCTGGCCTCTTATCCCACCTATAACCTCGCCTCGTACAGCAAGGATTACCAGACCCTGCGGGACGACCCGGCGAAGCCGCTGTTCAACCGCGCCACACAGGGCACCTACGCCCCCGGCTCCACCTTCAAGCCCTGCACCGCCATTGCCGGACTGCAGGAGGGCGTCATCTCCACCTCCACCGTCATCAACGATACCGGCAAGTGGGTCTATCCCGGTGCCTCCACCGGCGACTATTTCTACTGCTGGAACCGCGGCGGCCACGGCAGACTCAACGTCAGTCAGGCCATCACCAATTCCTGCAACTATTTCTTCGGTCAGGTGGGTTACCTGCTGGGACTGGATAACCTGAACAAGTACGCCTCCGCCTTCGGCCTCGGCTCCCACACCGCCATCGAGATCGGCGATTCCGCCGGCGCCCTGGCCAAGGAGGAAAAGGGACAGGATCTGGCCCCCTGGGCCGCCTTCGGTCAGGCCAACTATCTGGCCACTCCTCTGCAGCTGTCCAACTACATCGCCACGCTGGTGGCCGGCGGAAAGCGGTATCCCGCCCATCTGCTGAAGGAGGTCAAAAGCTACGACAATTCGCAGGTCCTCTACGCGGAGGCCAATGAGCCGGAAAACGACCTGCAGATCAGCGACGCCAACCTCAGCGCCGTCAAAAAGGGCATGCACGACCTGACCACCGTGGGTGCTCTGAAATCCTATTTCAAGAGCTGCGTGGTGGAAGCCGGCGCCAAGACCGGCACCGCCCAGGTCAGCAGCCAGAAGGTCAACAACGGCGTGTTTGTCTGCTTCGCGCCCTATGACGATCCCAAGATTGCCGTTGCCATCGTCATCGAGAAGGGCGGCACCGGCGCCTCTCTGGCCTCTACCGCCGTGGAGATCCTCAACGCCTATTTCACGGCCGATCAGATCGGCACCGCCGTTATCACCGGCGAAAATCAGCTGCTGAGCTGAGGCCGCCCCGGCAAATTTCTTTGAAAGGTATTGCATCGCTGTTATGAGCGAACCATTTGTTTTCGACTCCCGCTGTGAACTGTGCAAATATCCTTTTGGTGCCGTCCCGCACGGCACCCATGTACTTTTCCATGTCCGCCCCCTCGCACGAGAGGGCTTTACCCACTGCGCCCTGGTCATTCAGGCGGAATTTGCCCAGTATCGGGAGGAGCGGGACATGACCTTCGGCGGCTTCGAGGGGGATCGCGTGCGCTTTGACGTGACCTATCCCGCTCCGGGAAAGCCGGAGCTGATCTGGTATCACTTCCGCTTCTGGCGGGACGACGGCTCCGGCTGCACCCTGGATCGGAACGGCTACCGCAGCGACGGCGAACCGCTGGACTGGCAGCTGACCGTATACGACAACGCAAAGTCTACTCCCACATGGTTCGGAGACGGGATAACGTACCAAATATTTCCAGATCGCTTCTGCCGGCTCTCCGTTCCGGACCCCACGGGCCTGATCGGAGACCGGCAGGTACACGACCGCTGGGAGGATCAGCCCGAGTGGCGTCCGGATGAAAAGGGCGAAATCCGCAACCGGGACTTCTTCGGCGGCTCTCTGGCGGGCATCATCTCCAAACTGGACGCGCTGGCCGAGCTCTCCGTGACGACGCTGTATCTGAATCCCATCTTTGAATCCGCCTCCAACCACCGCTACAACACGGCCGATTATCAGACCATTGACCCCATGCTGGGCACGGAGGAGGATTTCCGCACGCTCTGCGCCGAGGCGGAGCGCCGCGGCATCCGGGTGGTGCTGGACGGCGTATTCAATCACACCGGCTCTCAGAGCCGGTATTTCAATGCCGACGGCTTCTATCCCGGGCCCGGTGCGGCTCAAAGCCAGACATCGCCCTATTATTCGTGGTACTCCTTCAGCCACTGGCCGGACACGTACGACGCATGGTGGGGCATCCGCACCCTCCCGGCGGTGAATGAGGACGATCCGGGCTACAGCGCCTTCATCACCCAGGGGGACGATTCCGTGATCTGCCGCTGGCTTCGGGCAGGCGCCTCCGGCTGGCGGCTGGATGTGGCCGACGAGCTGCCGGACGAATTCATCGCCCGCATCCGCAGTGCCGTCACCTCCGTGAAGCCCGACGGGCTGCTGATCGGCGAGGTATGGGAGGACGGAACCACCAAGATCGCCTACTCCCGCCGCCGCCGCTATCTGCTGGGCGACGAGACCCACGGCCTCATGAACTATCCCTTCCGCACGGCAGCTCTGGCCTACCTGCAGGGCGGCGACGCCGCCGCCTTTGCCGACGCCATGGAAGAGCTGCGGGAACACTATCCGCTCCCCGCCTTCTGCTCCGCCATGAACTTTCTGGGCACCCACGACACGCCCCGCATCCTGACGGTGCTGGGCGCGCGGCAGACTCCGCCGGACCGGGCGTCCCGTGCAGTCTACCGGCTGGACGAGGCCGAGTATGCCGCCGGGCGGGCGCTGCTGATGGCCGCCGCCGCCCTTCTGTACGCCTTTCCCGGCTCCCCCACCGTTTTTTACGGCGACGAGGCCGGTATGCAGGGCTTTGAGGACCCCTTCAACCGCGGAACGTATCCGTGGGGGCATGAGGACGACGTGCTGATGCGCTGGTACCGGGCGCTGGGCCTTGTGCGCCGGGACCGCCCCTCCCTGCGGCGCGGGTCTATCCGCTACCTGCATGCCGCCGGGCCGGTGCTTGTCTTTGCCAGAGAGCTGGACGAGGAATGTACCCTGTGCGCCTTCAACGCCGGGGTCGTTCCGGCGGAGGTCTCCTTCCCCTGGGCCGGCCGGAAACCAGGCCCCCTGCTGGGAGACGCCTCCGCCCGGCTGGAGGATGGTGCCGTCACCCTTTCCCTGCCGCCCAGAAGCGGCTCTCTGATGACCGGCTGACCGCCATCCGGGAATGTTTCACGTGAAACATTCCCGGATGTTCTGTTTTTCTTGTCACTTCTCCCCTTTTTTCCATGGATGCCTTGCAAGTCAAGGGTGCTGTTGCTATAATATTGTCTGTTGAATGTTATTCTGGAAAGTGGGTGTCTTTTTGGCAAAAACCGTAGCAATCGTCAATCAGAAGGGCGGCGTCGGCAAGACGACCACCTGCGTCAGCCTGACGGCCGCGCTGAAAGACGCCGGGAAGCGGGTTCTGCTGTGCGATTTCGACCCGCAGGCCAACTCCACCTCCGGCATGGGCGTGGACAAGAGCGTCTCTCTGGGCGTCTACGAGGTACTGATCGGAGAGGCCGAGACGAAAAACGCCGTGGTGCAGACCAAATTCGGGGATGTTCTTCCCTCCAACAAGGCTCTGGCCGGGGCGGGCATTGAGCTGATCTCCATGGATCACCGGGAATTTCTGCTGAAGGGCGCGCTGGATCAGGTGCGGGAGGACTATGACTACATCCTCATCGACTGCCCGCCCTCGCTGGAGCTGCTGACGCTGAATGCCCTCTGCGCCGCCGACACGGTGCTGGTGCCCGTTCAGGGCGAATATTACGCGCTGGAGGGGCTCAGCGACCTGATGAACACCATCCGCATCGTCCGCCGCTCGCTGAATCCCCGGCTGGAGCTGGAGGGTGTGCTGCTGACCATGTTTGACGGGCGCACCAATCTGGCTCTGCAGGTGGCGGAGGAGGTCAAGCACTATTTTCCCGGCAAGGTCTACGCCACCGTCATTCCCCGGAACGTCCGGCTCTCCGAGGCGCCCAGCCACGGAAAGCCCATCTTCACATACGACCGCACCTCAAGAGGCGCGGAGGCCTACGGCGCATTCGCGCAGGAATTTCTCAGAAAAAACGAAGGATAATTCCCCGGAAAGGAGCAAGACATAAGAATGGCAGGTAAAAAACCTTCTGGACTGGGCCGCGGTCTGGGCGCCCTTCTGGGCGACGACGTTTTGAAAACGGAGACCACCGGCAGCCTCTCCGTCCCTCTCTCGCAGGTGGAGAGCTGCTCTGCCCAGCCCCGCAAGCAATTCGACGAGTCGGCGCTGGCCGATCTGGCCAACTCCATCCGGGAGCACGGCATCATCCAGCCCCTGACTGTGCGAAAGCTGCAGTCCGGCTACTATCAGATCATCGCGGGCGAGCGCCGCTGGCGGGCTGCCCGTCTGGCGGGACTCACCGAGGTTCCCGTCATCGTCATGGAGGCCGACGACCGAAAGGCCGCCGAGCTGGCCATGATCGAAAACCTTCAGCGGGAGGACCTGAATCCCATGGAGGAGGCCTCCGGCTACCACTCCCTGATTGAAAACTACCATATGACGCAGGAGGAGGCCGCGCAGCGGGTGGGCAAATCCCGCAGCGCCGTCACAAACGCGCTGCGCCTTCTCTCCCTCTCCCCCGCCGTCCGGCGTCTGGTGGAGGACGGCAGTCTCTCCGCCGGCCACGCCCGCGCACTGGTGACGCTGCCCGCCTCCTTGCAGGAGAGCGCCGCCAGGTCCATTCTTTCCGGCGGTCTTTCCGTCCGGCAGACGGAATCGCTGGTCCGGCGGCTGCTGTCCGAAAAGCAGGCGAAGAAGGAACCCCCCTCCCGCGAGGTGGACTACGCCGCCGAGGCGCAGCGGTCTCTGGCCTCCCGTCTGGGCCGGGGCGTGAAAATCGTCACCGGAAAGAAAAAGGGACGGGTGGAGCTGGAATACTACGGCATGGACGACTTGAACGATCTGCTGGACGCGCTGGCCCTTCTGCGGCTTCAGCGTTCCCGGCAGAAGGAGAACTGAACGCGGCGCCGTGTGCCCGCGAATGGAAAGGACAGGTCACTTTGAAATTGGTAAAACGCAGCAGCGGCGCCTCCGATCCCGGAGCGGAGGAACCGCAGCAGCAGGAAAAAGGCGGCCGGAAACCGGTCATCGTCTATATCATGATTCTCTTTATCGTGGCGTTCATTCTGATGGGCGTTTCCTTCATCATGCATCAGCGGAGCAACAACGAGGCCATCGGCAAGCTGGAAAACAGCGTTTCCACGCTGCAGCAGGTGCAGTCCGCCGAGGACAAGAACCTGCAGCTTCAGCAGCAGCTGGACGAGGCCAATTCCTCCAACGAAGATTTGAAGAAGCAGCTCAGCGACGCGCAGGACGAGGCCTCCGCCGCGGAAAAACAGGCCAAGGCGATGCTGGGGCTCTATACGCTGCAGCAGGAGTACGCCGCGCAGGACTATGACGGGTGCAAGAGCACCATCGCCTCCATGGAAAAGGACGGGCTGGACAAGCTGCTGCCCGCCGACGCCCAGGACGGCGTCACCTCCCCCGCCCAGCGATACCTGCAGCTGCGGGAGGCCGTCTCCGCAAAATAACCGCAGGATGTTTCACGTGAAACATTCCTTTGCCGCGCATACTACGAATATTTAGGAATAAAGGAGTTTCAGCCATGCTGGATATCAAATTCGTCCGGGAAAACCCGGACGCCGTCAGAGAGAACATCAAAAAGAAGTTTCAGGATTCCAAGCTGCCCCTGGTGGACGAGGTCATCGAACTGGACGCCAAACGCCGCGCCGCCATCGCCGAGGGCGACCAGCTGCGGGCAGACCGCAACGCCCTCTCCAAAAAGGTGGGCATGCTGATGGGCCAGGCCAAAAAGGACCCCTCCAAGCTGGAGGAGGCCGAGGCCGTCAAACAGCAGGTCACCGAGCAGGCGGCGCGTCTGGCGGAGCTGGAGCGTCAGGAGGTCGAGCTGGACGAGGAAATCCGCAAGCGGATGATGGTGATTCCCCAGATCATCGACGAATCCGTGCCCATCGGCAGGGACGACAGCGAAAACGTCGAGGTGCAGCGCTTTGGCGAGCCCAGGGTGCCGGATTTTGAGATCCCCTACCATACCGAGATCATGGAGTCCTTCCACGGCATCGACATGGACGCCGCCGGCCGCGTCTCCGGAAACGGCTTTTACTATCTGCTGGGCGACATCGCCCGGCTTCACGAGGCCGTTCTGGCCTATGGCCGCGACTTCATGATCGGCAAGGGCTTTACCTACTGCATCCCCCCCTTCATGATCCACGGCAACGTGGTGGAGGGCGTCATGTCCCAGACGGACATGGACGGCATGATGTACAAGATCGAGGGCGAGGACCTGTATCTCATCGGCACCTCGGAGCATTCCATGATCGGCCGCTTCATTGATCAGGTGCTGCCCGTGTCCTCCCTGCCCGAAACCCTGACCTCTTACTCTCCCTGCTTCCGCAAGGAGAAGGGCGCCCACGGCATCGAGGAACGGGGCATCTACCGCATCCACCAGTTTGAAAAGCAGGAAATGATCGTGGTCTGCAAGCCCGAGGACTCCAAGGCGTGGTACGAGCAGCTGTGGAAATACTCCGTGGAGCTGTTCCGCTCCATGGACATCCCCGTGCGCCAGCTGGAGTGCTGCTCCGGCGATCTGGCCGACCTGAAGTGCAAATCCTGCGACATCGAGGCCTGGTCTCCCCGTCAGAAGAAATACTTCGAGGTCTGCTCCTGCTCCAATCTGGGCGACGCGCAGGCCCGCCGGCTGAAGATTCGCTACAAGGACGAAAACGGAAAGATGCAGCTGTGCCACACCCTGAACAACACCTGCGTGGCGCCTCCCCGGATGCTGATTGCATTTCTGGAAAACAACCTGCAGGCCGACGGCAGCGTGCTGATCCCCGAGGTGCTGCGCCCCTATATGGGCGGCAAGGACCGTCTGATTCCCGATCAGAAGTAAGGATTTTCCATTATCTGGAATCCTTTGGAGACGCTGGAGCGCGTCCGGAGCCTGCCTCAGTGCGCAGGGTGCGATTCTATCGGCTCCATTCCGGTTTGCCGGCTGAAAGCCTTGCGGCGCAATGCGTTTTCTCAGAATGGAAAACGAGCGCCCGCCTCCCTCCTCTCCGCGCCCCGGCGGCACGCCGCAGCGGAGGGGTTCCCGCCGACAGGAAAGAGCGGTTTCAATCATCCTATTTTTACCATAAATTTTGAGGAGGAATTTTCATGTCTGGCAAAGAAAACCTGAATCAGGCCACCGAAAAGGCCACCGGCCTGTTCGCCGAGTTCAAAAAGTTTATCTCCCGCGGCAACGTGATGGATCTGGCCGTCGGCGTAGTCATCGGCGGTGCGTTCACCGCCATCGTCACCGCGCTGGTCAGCGACATCATCACGCCGATCATCACCGTCATCACCGGCAGCGGCGTGAACTTCGCCGGTCTGACCGTCGGCGTTTTTCCCATCGGCGATCTGATCATGGCGATCATCAACTTCATCCTCATCGCCTTCGTGGTCTTTCTGATGGTCAAGGCCGTCAACAAGCTGAACCGCAAAAAGGAGACGCCCGCCGCGCCTCCGGCGCCCAGCAAGGAGGAGGTTCTGCTCACGGAGATCCGCGATCTTCTGAAGGAGCAAAACCGGAAATGATGGAGACGCTGCTGCGGAACGGACTGGACGCGTGGGGGCTGGACAGCGGCGCTGTGCCCGCCCTGACGCGCTACGCCGAATTGCTGCTGGAAAAGAACAAGGTCATGAACCTCACCGCGATCACCGATCCCGATCAGGTGGCCACGCTGCATTTTCTGGACAGTCTGGCCCTGCTGACGCTGGAGGATTTCCGCGGCAAAACCGTGGCGGACGTGGGAACGGGGGCCGGTCTTCCGGGGCTGCCCCTGCGGCTGGCAGAGCCCTCCATCCGCCTGACGCTGCTGGATTCTCTGGGCAAGCGCGTGACCTTCCTGCAGGAGGTCTGCGATGAGCTGGGCCTTGCGGACGTGTCCTGCGTTCACGCCCGCGCCGAGGAGTTCGCCATCCAGCACAGGGGCGGGTTCGACCTTGTCACCTCCCGCGCGGTGGCCTCCCTTCCCCTGCTGAGCGAGCTGTGCCTCCCGCTGGTTCGCACCGGAGGGCGGTTCCTGGCCATGAAATCCGTGGACAGCGACGACGAGATCACGGCCTCCGATCACGCCATCGCCGTGCTGGGCGGCAAGGTGATCTCCGTGCGGGATTACACGATTCCGGGAACCGAGGTGACCCACCGTCTGGTGATCGTGGAAAAGATCCGGGAGACGCCAGAAAAATATCCCAGAATGTTTGCAAAAATCAAAAAGAATCCGTTATAATGGAATACAGCAGTAAAATCGATTTACGTCCCGCCTCCGGGCCGTATTCTGTACAAATCTTTTTGGAAAAAGCAGCATTCACAGCTTGCGGCCCGGCCTGTCCGGCATTATAATAGGTTCACCGCAGAAAGGGGGACATCCGGGTTGAGAAATACGCGTGCAGGTGGTCAGTGCATCGCCGTGGTCTCCGGCAAAGGAGGCACCGGCAAGACCTCCTTTACCGCCGGCGTCGGCACGGCGCTGGCTCTCGACGGCCGCCGTACCCTCTGCCTCGACTGTGACGTGGGTCTTCGGAATCTGGATCTGGCGCTGGGTCTCAGTGATCGGGCGCTGATGGACTTCTCCGACGTGGCGCAGGGACGCTGCCGTCTGGAGGATGCCGTCGTGGAGCATCCGAAGGTCAAGAATCTCTTTCTGCTCACCGCGCCCGCCCGGCTGCGCGGTCGTCCCGTCACAGAGCGGGAGATGGCCGCCCTGCTGGCGGAGATCCGCAGCCGCTTTGATTTCTGCCTGCTGGACGCTCCGGCAGGTCTGGAGTCGGGCTTTCGGCTGGCCACGTGCAGCGCCGACCGCTGCGTGGTGGTCACCACGCCGGAGGCCTCCTCGCTCCGGGACGCGCAGCACACCGTAATGGAGCTGAACCGATTCCCGCGGGGAACGCTGCATCTGGTGGTAAACAGGGTGCGAAGCAAGATGCTGCGCAGTATGCACGCCACCATTGACGACGCCATCGATTCCGCCGGACTGCCCCTGCTGGGCGTGGTGCCGGAGGATGACCGCCTTCCCCTCTCTCTCAACCGCGGCGTTCCGCTGCTGCTGTCGGGCAGCAGTGCCGCTGCTGTCGCTTATCAAAACATCGCACGCCGCATCACCGGAGCCAGAGTGCCGCTGATGCGCATTAAGTAGAAAGGAGCACTCACATGAACATCGCGCTCATGTCCCACGACAATAAGAAGGAACTGATGGTGCAATTCTGCACCGCTTACGCCGGTATCCTTTCCCAGCATGACATCTTTGCCACCAACACGACCGGCCACATGGTCACAGAGGCCACCGGACTGAACGTACACTGCTTCCTTTCCTATGCCCACGGCGGCAGCCAGCAGATCGGCGCCCGCATCGCCTACAACGAATTCGACATGGTCCTGTTTTTCTCCGACCCCAACAGCGAGAGCATGGCTCACGACATCTCCTATATCTCCCGTCTGTGCGACCAGAACAACATTCCCTTTGCCAGCAATATCGCCACGGCGGAAATGCTGATCCTGGGCCTCGCCCGAGGGGATCTGGACTGGCGGCTCATCGTCAACCCCCGCACAAAAAAGCCGATTGCCTGATTTTGGGCGGGATTCTTGACTTTTCCGGCCAAACTGCATAGAATGAATACAAGACAACTGAACCCGCGTTGAAGCCGCAGCAGTACCCCGGTTTTCCCCGCACAGAGAGAGACGCACAGCTGAGAGCGTTTTGGGCGGAATCCGGGCGAAGGACAGCGGTGAAGCGGAGGCGGAAACGCCTACGGCACCCTCCCCGTAACAGGAGGCCTCAAAGGAGAGGCGCGCTTCGCCTCTTGAACTTGGGTGGCACCACGAAGCAGTTCCTGCTCTCGTCCCATGACAGCGGGACGAGAGCCTTTTTTTCACTCCGCGGTTCCGCCCGATCCCACACAAAAAGGAGAATTTTCCGCTATGGCAAAAATGACCCCCCGGACCCTGTCCGGCTTTATGGAGCTGCTCCCCGCCCCGCAGCAGCAGATGGAACGCATCATGGAGATCCTGCGCGAGACATACTCCCTCTATGGCTTCACCCCGCTGGACACGCCGGTGATCGAGGCCTCCGACGTGCTGCTGGCCAAGGCCGGCGGCGAGACGGAAAAGCAGATCTACCGCTTTCAGAAGGGCGACAGCGACCTCTCCCTGCGCTTTGACCTGACGGTGCCGCTGGCCAAATACGTGGCCCTGCACTACAGCGACCTCTCCTTCCCCTTCCGCCGCTATCAGATCGGCAAGGTCTACCGGGGCGAGCGGGCGCAGCGGGGCCGTTTCCGGGAATTTTATCAGGCCGACATCGACATCATCGGCGACGGGAAGCTCTCCATCATCAACGAGGCGGAGATCCCCGCCATCATTTACAAGACCTTTTCCACGCTGGGCCTCAGACGGTTCCAGATCCGGGTCAACAACCGGAAAATTCTCAACGGCTTCTACGCCATGCTGGGTCTGACGGAGCAGTCCGGGGACATCATGCGCACCGTGGACAAGCTGGAGAAAATCGGCGCCGACAAGGTCCGGGAGATTCTGGTGTCCGACTTCTTCGTTCCCTCCGGGCACGCGGATGAAATTCTGCGGTTCATCGCCATCACCGGCGACAGCGCCTCGGTGCTGAACGCGCTGGAGGATTACCGCGGCCGGAACGCGCTGTTTGACGAGGGTCTGGACGAGCTGCGGACCGTCGTGCGCTATCTGGGAGATTTCGGCGTCCCGGCGGAGAATTTTGCCGTGGATCTGACCATCGCCCGCGGTCTGGATTACTACACCGGCACCGTGTACGAAACCACGCTGCTGGATCACCCGGAGATCGGCTCCGTCTGCTCCGGAGGACGCTACGACAATCTGGCCGAGTACTATACCGACCGTCAGCTGCCCGGCGCGGGCATCTCCATCGGCCTGACCCGCCTGTTTTACGTGCTGGGCGAGCAGGGCATGCTGAATCCCGACCTGCCCACCGCCCCGGCGGACGTGCTGATCCTGCCCATGACGGAGAACCTCTCCGCCGCCATCGCTCTGGCCACCCGCCTGCGGGACGCCGGCATCCGCACCCAGCTTCACTGCGAGGACAGGAAGTTCAAGCAGAAGATCTCCTATGCCGACAAGCTGGGCATCCCCTATGTGATCTTTCTGGGCGAGGACGAGATCGGCGCCGGCGTCGTGGCCTGCAAGGATATGAAAACCGGCGAGCAGACCAAGCTGGACCCCGCCGCCACCGTCTACCGCATCAAAGCCGGACTGGCCGAACAGAATAAGGGAAGCGTCATTCTGGGCTGAGACTCCGGAAGGGATCGTTGCGCGCAAACTCAAAAGCGTATCCCTGCCGCACCGGCAATTCCGGCACGCGCCCCCTCGCCGCCGGAGCCGCCGCGCCCCTCGCCCCGCCGGGACAGACGCAGGCACTTCCCCGCCGGGTATCCGGCGGCAGCAAAAGCAGGCAGTCACCCAGCGACGAATTGCGGCAAACAGGCATCAAATCCAAAACTAAAAGTATTTTATATCATCAATTATACGATTTGTATATGATTTTTCCGGTCTGAGGCGTCATATCCCACCAATGTCCTCCCGGTTTTCACCCGTCTCCAAAGTGCAGTGGGGCATTTTATCGGCAGGGAATTACTGACGCTGCCGTGCTGCGTTTTTCCCCGCTGACCGCACTGGCGCTGCTGCGCGCTGCGTTACCGATACGCCGGAAAACTCTCCGGTTTCCCGGTCCGCCGTCTGACCGGTGCCGAAGGCGCGGGACTGCGACATCCGATTTGCCGATGCGTCGGGGCAGCCGCCCTCCTCCCATGCCATCCGCACGGTCTATGAGGCCGGGAACACCGCCTCGTCCCTCCCCCCGGACGCAGCCCTGACCAACCTCCAGATCGCCGCCGTCAACGCACGGCCTCTCCATCTGCTCACCGACGAGTTCGGCGCCGTCCCGTCGGGACTGTTCGGCGTCTCCAGAAACGGCTGGCTGTGGGAATACACGCACGAGTATCTGTACGCTCAACTCAGCGACAAATACGCCCTCTCCCACAGCGCCGACCCGGACAGCAGCGACTATTTTAATACGGTTCTCACCACCGATCTGGCCGGCGCGGAAGCCGGTCTCACCGTTGCCCGGACCCCCGCTCTGAACGCGCTGGATCTCAAATCCTGTCAGACCCGGCTGCTGGCATCTCCCGTCGCGTCCTCGTATGCGTAAGCCTGTTTGTCCCAATGCATGAAAGGAGAGAGACTATGAAAAAGACCCGGCTGACCGCCCTTTTCCTGACGCTGGCAATGCTGGCGGCCACGATCCCCGCCTTCGCCTACAACGCTTCCTCTCTGGTCTCCCAAAAGCGCACCTACGCCGGCAATTTCTCCGATATCAAGGGCATCTGGTGTGAAAGCGCCGCCAAAACCTGCTATGAGGCCGGCCTTATGGACGGCAAGTCCGACGGCAGATTCGCCCCCCGGGACGCTTTGAGCAACGCTCAGATCATGGCCGTGGCCGCCCGGTTTTACAGTCTCCTGACCAAGGACGGAGCCACCTTCACCCGCGGCAGCGGCGAGGAGTGGTACCAGCCCTACGCCGACTATCTGGACTCTGTGATCGCCGGCTCCGCCTCCTGCACCGGCGACAGCTGCTATTACGTCGGTGCGGACGCCCTCTCCGAAATGGAGAGCGATCCCTATGCGCCGTGCGTGCGCTATAATTTCGTCTCCCTGCTCTACTCCCTGCTGCCCTCTGCGGGGCTCACCGCCGTCAACTCCATCACCGCTCTGCCGGACACCGGCGACGACGGCGTGCTGGCGTTCTACAACGCCGGCATCCTGACCGGCTCGGACAAGTACGGCACCTTCAACGGCTACGACACTTTGAACCGCGGGCAGGCGGCCTCCATGCTGGCCCGTCTGGTGGACCCGTCCCAGCGGGTAAAATTCACGCCCGAGGTGCTCTCCATCTCCAATGAGCTGCTGGGTCTGGCGCCGGACACCACCGTGCTGACCATCGACGGCGTGGCCATCTCCGCGGAGACCTACGCCTACATGATGTCCTCCAGCATCAGCAGCGTGACGGCGGACGCCGGCAGCAGCTATTACGAAAAGTACGACCAGTACTGGGACGCCTATATGGCGGACGACAACTACGACGATTTTGCCACCTACCTGAAGGACAAGTACGGCATCGACGTGTCCAGCGAGACCGCCGCGCAGTGGAACGTCCCCGGCGAATCCGGCAAGACCCCCGCCCAGACCGCGGCCGAGGACACGCTGAACAGCCTGAAGCTCTATGCCGTCACCTTCAGCCACGCCTCCTCCTACCCGCTGACGGCGGAGCAGAAGGTGCTGATGAAGTCCCAGATTCTCAGCGAGCAGAGCTATTACTACGGCTACACCGCGGCCTTCATCTCCAAAATGGTGGAGAGCGAGCTGCTGGCGGAAAATCTGGCCCGGAAATCCACGCCCTCCGCCTCCGAAATGAACAGCTATCTGGCGGAGAACGGCTATTTCTACGGCCGCTACATCTGCCTGCCCTACGGCGCCTACACCGGCTATACCGAAGCGGAGGCCCGCACCATGATGCAGTCCGTCCGGGACAAGGCCGCCGCCAATCTCAGCGATCCCGATTACTTCGGCTATCTGGCCTATAAGTACGGCTACGACTACGGCGATTCCGCCGCCATCCGCCCGGTGTACGACTTCTCCGCCGCCGATCAGGCCGCGCTGAAAACTCTCAGCGTGGGCTCCGTCAGCGCGGTGCTGCAGGCCGACGATTCCTTCTGGGTGTTCGTGAAGGACGACCCCTCCCAAGATTCCAACACGGTGGATACCTTCGGCTATCCCGCCGCGCAGGTCCAGCTGGAAAAGTGGGCCGCCGACGCCAGTGTGACCACCACCTCCGCCTACGACGGCTTCAAGGTCTCCGTCATTGCGGACCGGCTGGAGAAGCTCCCCACCTACAGTCTGGGCTGAGGCCCTCCCCCCGTTTCTTCACAGCGATGATCGCTGAAAGATATTGAATCCACAAGAAAGAAAGGAACCAATGTATGATGCAGTCCAGAACCCACACTTGCGGGGAGCTGCGCCTGAGCGACGCCGGCAGGGAAGTCACCCTTGTCGGTTGGATGGAAAACGTCCGTGAAGTCGGCAGCGAGCTTGCCTTTATCATCCTGCGCGACTTTTACGGAACCACGCAGGTCGTAGCCGAGTCCGAGGAAATGCTCCGTGTTTTCAAGGACATCACCAAGGAATCCACCATTTCCGTGACTGGCGTCGTCCGGGAACGGGCCAGCAAAAACCCCAAGCTCCCCACCGGAGAGATCGAGGTCGTCCCGGCCAGGGTCGAGGTTCTGGGCCGCTGCCGCCACAACGAGCTGCCCTTCCAGATCAACCGCAGCCGGGAGGCCGACGAGGCCACCCGCCTGAAGTACCGCTATCTGGACCTGCGCAATCCGGAGGTCAAAAAGAACATCATCCTGCGGTGCAGCGTGGTGGCCGCTCTGCGGCAGTCTATGACCGAGCACGGCTTTCTGGAGATCACCACCCCCATCCTCACCGCCTCCTCCCCCGAGGGCGCGCGGGACTATCTGGTGCCCGCACGGAACCATCCCGGCAAGTTCTACGCTCTGCCGCAGGCCCCCCAGCAGTTCAAGCAGCTGCTGATGACCTCCGGCTTCGACCGTTATTTCCAGATCGCCCCCTGCTTCCGGGACGAGGACGCCCGTGCGGACCGCTCCCCCGGCGAGTTCTATCAGCTGGACATGGAGATGGCCTTCGCCTCTCAGGAGGACGTATTTGCCGTGCTGGAGGACGTGCTGCCCCCCATCTTCGCCAAATACGGCACCTATGACCGGGCCAGCGGCGCTCCGTTCCAGCGCATCGCCTATAACGACGCCATGGAGACCTTCGGCTCCGACAAGCCGGATCTGCGCATCGACCTGCGGGTGCAGGACGCCACGGCGGTCCTCTCCGGCTGCGGCTTCGAGCCCTTCGCCGGCAATACCGTCAAGGCCGTGGTGGTCTCCGACTTCAGGGAGACCCGGAAATTCATCGACAAAACCCTTGCCGACGTGGAGACCGTTTCCGGCGGCAAGCCCTACTGGTTCCGGCTGGACGAGAACGGCGAGATCGTGGGCGGCGTCGCCAAGTTCGTTGCCCCGGTCAAGGACGGCGTCATCGCCGCGCTGGGCCTGAAGGCCGGCGACTTCGTGGCGCTGTCGGCGGGTAAGCTCACCGCCGCTCAAAAGACCGCCGGCGTGCTGGTCAAAACGCTGGGCGCCGCAGTTCCCGGCCACATGGACAAGGAGCAGTACGCCTTCTGTTGGATCGTGGACTTCCCCATGTATGAGATCGGCGAGGAATCCGGCGAGCTGGAATTCTGCCACAACCCGTTCTCCATGCCCTCCGGCGGTCTGGACGTGCTGCTGAAGGCCGAGCGGGGCGAGGTCGATCCCCTGACCATCACCGCCGACCAGTACGATCTGGTGTGCAACGGCGTGGAGCTGTCCTCCGGCGCCGTGCGGAATCACGATCCCGAGATCATGATCAAGGCGTTCGAGCTGGTTCGGCTGGGCGAGGACGACGTCAAGGCCAAATTCCCCGCCATGTACAACGCCTTTACCTACGGAGCACCCCCCCATGCGGGCATCGCGCCGGGCGTGGATCGTATGGTCATGCTGCTGGCGGGCGAGGACTCCATCCGCGAGATCATCCCCTTCCCCATGAACAAGAACGCGCAGGACGTCATGATGGGCGCCCCCAGCGAGGTCACCCAGAAGCAGCTGGACGAGCTGCACATCGCCCTCACCAAACACGGGGACTGATTGGCCAGACAGGGCGGCAGGCAATACGCCTGCCGCCTTTTTCGTGTGCCGCAGATCGCGGCAGCGCATCTTTTTCCGCCGTCGGCCCCGGTTTTGCGGCAATTCCACGGAGCGCAGACAAAATCCGGGGCCTGCGGCTGTACAAATCCCGCTCCGGGGGATAAACTGCGGGTAAAGAGAAAGGAGGGACCCACCTTGCATCCGGATAAAATCGGCGCGTTTCTCGCCCTGCTGCGCAGAGAGCAGGGGCTGACCCAGCAGGAAGCGGCGGAAAAGCTGAACCTCTCCAGCAAGACCATCAGCAAATGGGAGTCCGGCGCCGGCCTGCCGGACATCACGGTGCTGCCGGCGCTGGCGGAGATGTACGGCGTCACGGTGGACGAGCTTCTGGCGGGCGAGCGGCTGGCACACCCTGCCGATCAGGCCGCCCCGCAGACGGCGGAGACCCGCCGCTATCTGCTGGGCCGAGCGCGGCAGCGATTCGAGGTCTGCATGGTGCCGGCCGCGGCGGGCAGCATCATCTGGAGCTTTTTCAGCGTGCCCGCATACTGCGGCCTGCTCTGCCCGGCTGTGGTGCTGATCGGCTGGATTATGCTCATTCCCAGCGTGCGGGCCTCCCTGAGCCGGGAGCTCTGCCCCTTTGCAGCCCGCCTGACCGTGCCGGTGCTGCTGGTTTGGGAGTGGGGCTTCTTCCGGTACACGCCCTGGCGGGTATGGTACGGGGTCGGCACGTGGAAGCCCGGCCGTATGCTGTATCTGGATCGATGGTCGCTCCTGTACTGGGCGGGTCTGGCGATCCTCACCCTTTGGCTGGCGCAGCTGCTTGTGCGGCACCTCACCGGAGGAAGCCGGCAGCTGATGGCGTGTCGCCTGCTGACCGCGCTCACCGCCGTCCTTCTGGAGACCGGCCTCGCCTACGCCCTCTGGTTCACGCAGCACTACTCCTCCTCAGACGCCACGGTCGCGGAGGTTCGCGGCGAGCTGTACCGGCTTCATTTCACGGCGGCCATTCCCTCTTTGAAAGCCGCGCTGTGGGCCGTTCCCCTGATGGCGGCGCTTCTGCTCTGCGGGCTATCCCTGATCCGCCGCAGGAGAGAAGCGCGGCGCGGCTGACCGCCCCTCTGCGTAGCGTCCCTGCGAAAAGGGTCAATCGTCAAAAATGCCGCTTCACAAAAAATTTGAACGCCGCGGGTGTGCCTTCGGCCTGTCCCGGATACCGAATGGGTTGATTGCCTGCGGAGAAGTCCGGCGTCGCGGGAACTCCGCAAAACTGCCTGCTGAGGGCAAAACGATCATGAATCGGGCCTTGACGGAAGCTTCATTCGCGGCCGTCCGGCAGCCTGACGGTTCCCGCTTTGCCGGGACGACGGGCAGCGGCCGGCGGCGCGCCTCCGTACACAGCTTCAAAGCATCGTCAGCTTATGAAAAAACTCCCGTTTGCCTTTGGCAAACGGGAGTTTTCGTCAGTACAGTCAATAGGTCTGCGGCAGCTTGTCGAACCGCTGGGACTGGGTGTTGCACCAGAAATGCGTGTCGTCGATGCCGGAGACATAGTAGGTCAGCGCGCCGGAAAAGTCTCCGTTTCCGTAGGTGTCGATCTCCAGAGCCGGGCAATAGCCCTGCTTGCTGCGATCCCGGAGCCGCACAGCGCAGGCGGTTTCGCCGTACATGTCCAGATACGGCACCACCTCCCGGCAGGTATTGCCGCTGATGACCAGCATCTCTCCCGTGCTGCTGTCGCACCAGATGCCGTCAAAGAGATCCAGCGTCATGGCCGAATAGCTGGTGGCTGCTTCTGAGCGGTAGGCCGTGGAGTTGGCTGCATCCAGCGCCGCCGTGAACAGCGGCGAGAGAGACCGCTCCCCTGCGGCGCACAGCTTCGGATCATAGCTGGTATGGGCGGGGGTATACCCCGCGTCGCTCAGCTCGGCGGCAGCATCGGTGCCTCCGGCCTGAAGACGGTCTGCCGCGTCCAGCACGGCGCTCCACGTATAGGCCAGCGTGGCCGGATCAACGCCGGAGCTTTTGATCCATTTCTGCACCTGATCCGCGTCAGCGGTCTGCTTTTCCTGCGCCCAGTCCAGCAGCTCGCCGGCGGCAAGCGCCTGCTTCAGCGAGGAACCGGCGGTGCCGGGTACGGCGTCCCGGATGTCTCCCAGCAGCTTTTCCAGCGTCACCGTCTCCGCCGTGCCGGCGGAGGAGGCCGCGCCCTGTCCCGCGGAGGACGAGGCGCCCTGACTTTCCGCTGCGGCCCCCGCCCCGGAGGAGGATGCCGCCCCGGAGGAGGACGCGGGCCCTGCGGAGACCGCGGCGCTGCCCGCCGCAGGAGAGGAGGCGGCTCCGCCCGTCTGGCCGCAGCCGGAGGCAGCGGTCAGTGCCGCCAGCGCCATCAGGATGCAAAGAAATCGTTTCATTTATTTCACCTCTTTGCCGCATTGTACCATGCGGGCCGGCAGATTCAACTCATTTCGGTAACAACTTTCCCCCGGACAATTTCTGTCACCCGGTTGTTCTTTTTTTGCGGCTTCATCCGTGGTACACTGATGATGTTCAAAATTATCCGGATTGGAGGTCCTTATGAGACACATCTGTCTGAGCCTGCTGGTTCTGTCCCTCCTGTTTTCGCTTGCCGCCTGCGGCAGTCCCCCGGTCTCCCGGAGCGGCTCCGCGTCTGCGGAAAGTGCGGTCTCCGTCCCGGCAGCGAGCGCTTCTTCTTCCGCCCCGGCGGAGAGCGATGCGCCCCTCACCAATGCCCAGCGGGCCGCCGCCCTGATGGACGGCTGGACGCTGGAGGAAAAGGTGGGGCAGCTGTTCTTCGTGCGCTGCCCGGAATCCGGAGCCGCGCAGGATGTCGCAGCCTTCCATCTGGGCGGTGTGCTGCTGTTCGGCCGGGACTTCCGGGATCTCACCGCCAACGAGATCATCCAGACCCTGAACGCCTATCAGGAAGCCGCCCGCTCCGACACGGCCGTTCCCCTGCTTCTGGGCACCGACGAGGAGGGCGGCGTGGTGGTGCGCCTCAGCTCCAACCCGGCCATCTGCAAATCGCCCTTCCGCTCCCCCCAGCGGCTGCTGTCCGACGGCGGCATGGAGGAGATCGTCCGCGAGACCCACGAAAAGGATGTGCTGCTGAAGGCACTGGGGCTCAACGTGAATTTCGCGCCGGTGGCGGATGTGTCCACCGACCCGTCGGATTTCATCTATCCCCGCACCATCGGGCAGGATGCCGCCGGAACGTCCTCCTACGTCTCCTCGGTGGTGGAAACCATGTCCGGGGATGGCATGGGCAGCGTGCTGAAGCACTTCCCCGGCTACGGGAACAACGCGGACACCCACACCGGCTCCGCCGTGGACAGCCGCCCCCTGACGACCTTTGAGAGCAGCGACTTTCTCCCCTTCTCCGCCGGGTTTGAAGCCGGCGGCGGGACGGGACGCACCGCCGTTCTGGTGTGCCACAACGTGGTGCAGTCCATGGATTCGGACCTGCCGGCGTCTCTGTCCCCCAGGGTTCACGCGCTGCTCCGGGATCAGCTGGGCTTTGACGGCGTGGTGATGACCGACGATCTGGCCATGGACGCCGTGAAGGCGTACGACAAGGGCGGTGCCGCGGCCGTGCTGGCTCTGCAGGCCGGCAACGACATGGTGCTCACCACCGACTATCAGACGCAGATTCCCGCCGTGATCGGCGCAGTGCAGGGCGGAACGCTCTCCGAGAGTATGATCGACACCGCCTGCGTCCGGGTGCTGTGCTGGAAGATGGCTCTGGGCCTGCTGTGAGAGGAGCAAGCATGAAAAAGCGGCTGCGCCTGTTTCTGCTGCTGACGGCGGCAGTCCTGTGTCTCAGCGTTCCGGCGCTGGCGGACTCCGGGCCGAAGCCCCAGATCACCGTGCGGGTGACCCATGCTCCGGCGGAGCCGTACTATCTGGACCTCGCCGGGCAGGGCGCCTGGACATACACCTATGGCGATCACACCTCGCCCTACAGCGGTCTGGACTGGAGCTATCCCGCCGAAAAGCAGGCGAAGCTGGATCAGAGCCTGCTGGCCGCCCTGCGGGACGCGGTGCCGGAAGGCTGGCACGCCTGCACGGCGGAGGGCACCGGCGGCGCGCCCATGTGGGGGCAGCTCTATGCCGAACACACGGACTCCCGCGGAAATCCCTTTCATGTGTTCGGCTACGTCGGCGTGCCGGAAACCTATCGCATCGTGATCGCGGACAAGTCCGGCGAAGCGTGGGTCAGCGAACCGATCACGCGGCGCGTGCTCCAGTCCTCCGTCACGGTGGACTGGGCGGCAAAGACCGTCTCCTCTCCCCCGCTGTGGGTCTCCTGCGTGCTGGAGCTGATCTCCACTCTGATTCCCACGCTGCTGCTGGAGGGGCTGGTGCTGGTGCTGTTCGGCTACCATCTCAAAAAGAGCTGGCGGCCGTTTCTGGAGGTCAACCTGCTCACGCAGGGCTGCTTTTCCGCCTTTGTCACCTGCGAGGTGCTTGCTCACGGCACCGGCGGCTGGTCGCTGATTTTGTTCATTCCGGCAGAGCTGGCCGTCCTGGCGGCAGAGATTCTGCTCTATCGCCGTTTTCTCACGGAGCACACCAGGGCCCGGGCCGAGGCTTACGCCGCAGCGGCCAACGTTTCCTCCGCCGTGCTGGGGCTCTTTCTGGCAGAGCCCGTCTGGCGGCTTGTCGTCTCCATCTCATAACCGGAAAGGAAGTTTTCCACATGGAAACCGAAAAACTCTACTATGCGGACCCATTTCTGCGGGAATTCACCGCCCGCGTTTTATCCTGCGAGGCCGTCAGAGGCGGCTTTCAGGTGGTGCTGGACCGCACCGCCTTCTATCCCGAGGGCGGCGGGCAGCCCTGCGACACCGGCACGCTGAACGGCATCGCCGTCACCGATGTACAGGAACGGGACGGGGTCGTTTTCCACATTTGTGAAAACTCCGTGGACAGCGGGGAAACCGTCTCCGGTGTTCTGGACTGGGAGCGTCGGTTCGATCATATGCAGCAGCACTCCGGCGAGCATATCCTCAGCGGCATCCTCTGCCGGGAGTACGCCTGCGACAACGTGGGATTCCACATGGGGGCGGAGACCGTCACCATCGACTACAACGCCGACATCTCCTGGGAGCAGGCGCTGGCGGCGGAGCGGGAGGCCAACGGCGTCGTCACCGGCGACGTTCCGGCGGAGATTTCCTATCCCTCCCGGGAGGAGCTGTCGTCCCTCCGCTACCGCAGCAAGAAGGAGCTGACGGGGCAGGTGCGCATCGTCACCTTCCCCGGCGCGGACTGCTGCGCCTGCTGCGGCACCCATGTGCTGCGGGCCGGTCAGGTGGGGCTGATAAAGGTTCTCTCGGTGCAGAAGTTCCGTGAGGGCGTGCGGATGGAGATTGTCTGCGGGGGACGGGCCCTGCGGCTGCTGAGCACGGCCTATGAGCAGAACCGGCAGGTGTCCCAGTTGCTGTCGGTAAAACCGGAGAACACGAAAAACGCCGTGATCCGTCTGCAAAACCAGCTGGCCGAGGAAAAATTCCGGGCCGAGCAGCTGGAGACCGCCGCCAATCTCGCAGCGGCGCGGGAGTTTGCGGGACAGGGGGATGTGCTGCTGATCCAGCCCTCCATGAGCAGCGACAGCGTCCGGCGGCTGGCGGACGCCGTGGCCAGGGAGTGCGGCGGTCTGGCCGCGGTCTTTGCCGGCGAGGGAGATCAGCCCCAGCATGCCGCCCGGTTCAACTATGCGCTGGTTCGCGCCGACGGCGGGGACATCTCCCCGCTGGTCAAGGCCATGAACGCCGCCCTCCACGGGCGGGGCGGCGGGCGGAACGGCTTCGCGCAGGGCAGCGCGGAGACCCGCCGGGCGGATATCGAATCGTTCTTCAAAAACCGCTGAGAAACGGGACAGGACGCGGGCCGGCAGGATTTTTCCGCCGGTCCGCGTCCTGTTGAAATGCTCCGCTTTCTCTCAGTCCGGCGCGTCCGAAGTCCCCCCGTCGGCCGCATACAGCTCCAGCGCCCGGCGGAGAAACTCCGCCGCGCCGTCTCCCGCGCCCTGGTCGTAGTACCGGCGGAACCGCTGATCGGCGGTGTAGCTCTCCGCCAGACCCCGGTGGGCCTCCGGCGTGTAAACGCCCTCCGGCCACCAGCTCCGCAGCCACCGCTCATGCAGGGCGCAGACCCTCCGGGCCTCCGGCGAGGCGGGATCCCCGCCGGCAGCCGCGGCCCGGAGTTCCTCCAGAATGCGGCGCTCCAGCGTTTCGCGATCCTCCCACTCCTCCCGGCTCATGGCCTCGGCCTTTTCGTTGGCCCCATCCATGACCGCGTCCCCGAACCGGGCGCGAACCTCCTGTCCGTAGGCGGTCTCGTTCTCCCGGATGCGGGCCTGCCGAAGGCCCTCAAATTTTTCCGAATCCGTCATGCTCGTCTCTCCTCTCAGGGCGCGGAGGGTGTGCTCCAAATTGCGGATCACCCCGTCCAGCCGCTCCCGTTTTTTCCGCAGGGCCAGCAAATGGGATTCCAGCGCGGCGCCGCGATCCCGGTCCGGCTGATCCAGCAGAGCGCCGATTTCCTCCAGCGGAACGCCCAGCTCCCGGAAATACAGGATCTCCTGCAGGCGATCCACCTGCTTCGGGCCGTACAGACGGTATCCGTTTTCCGGGTCCCGCTCCGGCCGGAGCAGGCCGATCTGGTCGTAATACCGCAGGGTACGGGCCGTCACGCCGGACAGCTTTGCCAGTTTTTGCACGCTGTAGCTCATTTCCTCACCTCGTTTTTGAGAATATCCCATGACGCCGCGTCAAGGTCAAGCATTTTTTTCAAAAAAGGTTCCGGAGCCGCCCCGGCTTGCATTTCCGCGCCGTTTCGTGTAAGCTGATGGTTGTACGTTTCCCCGCAGACTGGAAATTCCATGGAAGAAGTGGCGCTATGCAGCTTTCCTTTCGCCGCGAAACGCGGCTTTCGCCCCGGCCTGTCCCGCAGGGACGGGCTCTGCGGGCTGTTCGGGAGGTCGCGGGCCTATTCTGGACCCCGGCATCCTTCTTTTTGATCGAGCTCTACCTGCGCGTCGAGCTGGGCGAGGCCCAGATCTACGGGCTGTCCCTGTCGGCCCTGTGGACGGCGGTGCTCACCGCCGCCGTCTGGCTGCTGCCCCGGAACGGAGGGCGGGTGCTGTACGGCCTGCTCTACTTCTTTTGCTCCGGCTTCGCCGTGGTGCAGGTGGGCTGCTGCCGTATTCTGGGGCACATGATCTGGCTGTCGGACATCTCTCATGCCGGCGAGGGCGCCGACTACACCGGCGCGGTTTTCGGCGCCCTGCCCCCTGTTTTCTGGGTGCGGGCAGCGGAGCTGCTGGCCGTCGGGGCCGCAGGCATCTGGCTGATGCCGTCCTTCCGCCGCCGGTGGTTCTGGCGGCTGCTGCTGCTGGCCGCAGCGGTCTCCGCCGTATGGGGCACCACGCTGGTGGTGCAGGAGATCGTCTACTACAACGCCGACGACGTGCAGGACACCGCCAACGCCACCGTATTCCGCCTGACGGAAAACAACTACGGCATCTACACCACCATGTACGACGCCCGGCAGACCTACGGCGTCTGCGGATACTATCAGCTGCTGGAGCAGGATCTCTACCGCCACCACATTCTGCCGCTGCTGCCCGCCTATCAGAAGGAAATCGGGGAAAAGGCGCAGACGGCGGACGAATTTCTCGCCGGACACGACAGCGGCACAGTCAACGACATGACCGGCCTGTTCGCCGGCAAAAACGTGGTGATGGTCCTGATGGAGAGCATGGACGACTTCAGTCTCAACGACGAGGACACGCCCACCATCTGCCGTCTGATGCGGGAGGGCATCAACTTCACCAACTTCTACACGCCGGTCTATTCCAGCATCCACACCTTCAACACGGAGTTCTGCGTAAACACCGGATTTTTCCTGCCCACCTCCGGAAAGTCCGCCCTGTACTACAGCGGCAACGACTTTTCCGAGAGCCTCCCCTTCTCTTTCCGCCGGCAGGGCTACACCGCCAACGCCTTCCACTACAACTCCCCCGCGTTTTACAACCGGGGCGCCATGCTGCCGGCCATCGGCTTTGAGCAGTACTATTCCTACGAGGACTACACGTCCGACCCCGGCAACCCGGACGATCCCGCGCTGTTCGACGACTGCTTCCCTCTGGAAAATCAGGAGCTGTCCTCCCTGCTGTTCGACAAAGCGCCCTTCTTTGACTACCTCATCACCCGCAACGCCCACACGCCCTACACCTACGACGATCCCACGGGCCGGTACGCGCTGGAGAAATATCCGGAATACCGGGGCAAGTACCTCTTTGAGTGCGAGGATGTGCTGCAGGCCAAGGCCCATCTGACGGACGACCTGTTCACCCGTCTGCTGGAGGAGCTGCGCGCCCGCGGACTGCTGGAAAACACCGTGATCGTGGCCTTTACCGACCACTACAACTACACCGTGGATCAGGATCTGGTGCAGAAGCTCTCCGGCGTGGACAACACGTATCAGGAAATGCGGACGCCCTGCTTCATCTGGGCCGACGGGCTGCAGCCCATGGAGGTGGACAAGGTTCTGAACACGGCGGATCTGGCCCCCACCCTGCTGAATCTGTTCGGCATCGACACGGGCCGCCGCTATCTGGGGCAGGACGCCTTCGATCCCGCCTATCCCGGCTACGTGGTGTTCAGCGACGGCGCATGGCTGGCCGACGGCGTCCTGTATGCCGACGGCGCGGTGCAGAAGGAGCTGACCGACGGAGCGGCGCAGACCGCCGATCTGTCGGGAATGCAGCAGACGGCCGCCGCCTTCATCCGCACCAGCGACGCCCTGATGGAGAGCGACTATTACGGCCGCACCGACTCCGGAACCTGACAAAAGCCCCTCCGCACAGCTGTGCGGAGGGGCTTTTCTGCTCACGTTTCCCAGTAGTATTCCAGCTGGCGGAAGATGCGCATGGCGCTCTTTCCCGCCTCGGTGAGCCCGCTCCACTCCGTAAATCCGCCGTTTTCCTTGTACCAGCCGATGCTGGTGACGACAGGCAGCGTCCGGCGGGTCTCCTCGGTGGCCTGCATCCATGCGCTGCCCGTCCAGCCGCACAGATCGAACACCTCGTTCATCAGGTAGTTGGGGGACAGATCCGGCCCCTCCCCGGTGAAGCCGCCGCCCAGCGCGGCCTTTGCCGCGTCGTTGGCCCAGATCAGATATTCGGTGCCGTACATGTGGAACAGGCTCTCCTCGCCGGATACGTCCAGATCGATCCCCAGCTCGCTGTACACGGAGTTGCCGTCCCCCAGCCAGGGCTTGTGATCGCCGTAAATCACCATCACCACCGGGTCCTCAACGGCGGCGAACTTCTCCTTCAGGGCCAGCAGCTGGCGGCCCGTGTCCTGCACGGAGCTGAGATAATTGTTCAGAATATTGGCGCTGGTCCGGGAGTAGCGGCCGTCGGTGAACTGCTCGCCGGAGGCCACGGTTTCCGTGTCGTAGGGCCCGTGGCCCTGATAGGTCACGTTGAAGGAAAACACAGGCGCGCCGCTCTCCCGCTTCTGCCGGAACAGGGTGAAGATGTCGGGCATGAGCACGTCGTCTCCGGCGATGGCCCCGTCGGCCAGTTCGCCGTAGCGGTTTTCATAGAACCAGTACTCGGGAAAGCCCAGATAGCGGTTGATATTTTTCCGGTTGTAAAACCACTGGTAGCAGGGGTGGCTGCCGGTGACCTCGTAGCCCTGATCGGCAAAGTACCACGCATAGGAATTCGTCTTGCTGCGAAAATCCTTCAGCTGGGAGAAGCCGGTGAGAACGCCCCGCTCCGTGTTGACGGTGCCGCCGGCGAAAATATTGGTCAGCATCCGCCCGTGGACGCTCTCCTGCCGCAGCTGGTGGTAGTCCCCATAGGCCGCCTCCCAGTCCACGCCCTCCACGCCCATGTCGGAAAAATCGGCAAACGCCTCCAGCTGCACCGTCACCACGCTGACCTTCCGGGCCTCCGGAATGTCGGCGTCCTGATACCGGGCCAGCTGGGCCGCGGCGTCCGCCTTGCGGTAGCCCGCGGGCTTTTCCAGCGCGTTGGCTGTGACGCTGTGCAGGAAGGGATAGACGAAGCCCTTGGAGAGATAGACCTGGGTGGCGGACCACTGGTTGGTGTGGTCGTTGTTCACCGCGGCGGCGTAGAGGCTGCGGCTGGAGACGGCAAAGGCCAGCGGCACCGCAAGCGCCGCAGGGATCAGGGCCAGCAGCGCCCTGCGCCGCAGGGGCATCCGCATCCGCCGCCGCACGAACAGGGAGATAAAAAGCAGGCCCAGAAAAATGCAGGCGATGCCGAACCAGATGCGCCGGTCCGGCGTCAGGTCGTATTTCTGCCGGGCCGCAATGGAAAACGCCTCCCGGATGTTGATAAAATCCGAAAACATCAGCGGATCGTCCCGGAATTTCAGCAGGTAGTAATCGGTGCAGGACAGGCCGATCACCACCGCTGCGGTGGTGATGTAAGCCGCCCGGACCCGGCCGAACAGCAGGCACAAAAAGATGAGAAACAACTCCACGGGAGCCAGATTCAGGAACAGAATCAGCGGATGGCGGAAGTAGCTGAAAAACACCACCCGCTCATAGGGGCCGATGGCAAACAGCAGCGACAGCACCCCCAGCGCGGCGCCCGCCAGCAGCAGGCACAGACCCGTCCACCAGACGGACTGGAGAAACGCCGGCTTCTGCCCCAGGCGATTCGGTTGTTCGACGGCTGTTGTTTTCAACAATGTGTGCTCCTTCGGGGAAAATAATGAAGGTATTATAGCATAACCTGCTGGAGAAAGCAAAGAAATCGCGGATTTTGACGAAAAAAGCGGAGAGAGGCTTTTGCCTCTCTCCGCTTTTTCCACAGCGCGCGAGATCGTGCCCTCAGGCACTCATCTCCGGAACGCGCTCAGTATTTCAGCTTCTCGGTCAGATAGGCCTTCAGCTCGCTGATGGGCATCCGCACCTGCTCCATGGTGTCGCGGTCACGGACGGTGACGCAGTTGTCGGCGGGCGTCTTGTCGTCGCCGATGGTCTGGAAGTCCACCGTGACGCAGTACGGCGTGCCGATCTCGTCCTCGCGGCGATACCGCTTGCCGATGGAGCCGGTGTCGTCGTAGTCCACCATCCAGTCCTTCGCCAGCTCCTGCTGAAGCTCCCGCGCCTTGTCGTTGAGCTTTTTGCTCAGGGGCAGCACGGCGACCTTGAAGGGAGCGACGGCGGGATGGAAGTGCATCACCACACGGGTGTCGTTCTTGGCGGCGTCCACCACTTCCTCGTCGTAGGCCTCCACCAGCAGGGCCAGCGTCATGCGGTCCGCGCCCAGAGAGGGCTCGATGACAAAGGGAATGTAATGCTCATTGGTCTCCTGATCGAAGTAGGTCAGGTCCTGACCGGAGTGGGTCTGATGCTGGGTCAGATCGTAGTTGGTGCGATCCGCCACGCCCCACAGCTCGCCCCAGCCGAAGGGGAACAGATACTCAAAGTCCGTGGTGGCCTTGGAGTAAAAGCTCAGCTCCTCCTTCTCGTGATCCCGGAGGCGCAGGTTCTCGTCCTTGATGTTCAGGCCCTTCAGCCAGTCGTGGCAGAAGGTGCGCCAATAGGAAAACCACTCCAGATCGGTGTCCGGCTTGCAGAAGAACTCCAGCTCCATCTGCTCGAACTCGCGGATGCGGAAGATGAAGTTGCCCGGCGTGATCTCGTTGCGGAAGGACTTGCCCACCTGACAAACGCCGAAGGGCAGCTTGCGGCGGGTGGTGCGCTGGATGCCGGGGAAGTTCACGAAAATGCCCTGCGCCGTCTCAGGCCGCAGATAGACCTCGTTGGCGGTATCCTCGGTGACGCCCTGATGGGTCTTGAACATCAGGTTGAACTTGCGGATGTCGGTGAAATCGGACTTGCCGCAGCCGGGGCAGGGAACCTGATGCTCCCGGATAAAGGCCACCAGCTGCTCGCCGTCCATGGCCTCCACGTTGACGTCCATCTCGTGCTCGCGGACATAGGCCTCCACCAGCTTGTCCGCCCGGTGGCGCATCTTGCAGGCCTTGCAGTCGATGAGGGGATCGTTGAAGGTGGCCACGTGGCCGGAGGCCACCCAGACCTCGGGATTCATAAGGATGGCGGCGTCCAGACCCACGTTGTAGGGGTTCTCCTGCACAAATTTCTTCCACCATGCCCGTTTGACGTTATTTTTCAGCTCCACGCCCAGCGGACCGTAGTCCCAGCTGTTGGCCAGGCCGCCGTAAATCTCGCTGCCCGGAAACACGAAGCCGCGGCCTTTGCACAGGGCAACGATCTTCTCCATCGTCTTCTGCTTGTTGTTCATGTGAATACTTCCTTTTCCTCCACCGCTGGCTGCGGCGGAAATTTTTTCCCCGGAGAGGCCCCCTCTCCGGCGTCGGGACCACGTCCCTTTTTATCACAGAAGCCCCGGCAGCCGGGGCCTCTGCGGCAAAGTCTCACTGCTTGTCACGATCGTACGCCACGATCACCCGGCGATTGGGGTCGGTGCCCGTGGAATAGGTGGTGATGTTCTTGGTGTCCTGCAGCGCGGTATGGATCACGTGCCGCTCGTAGGCGTTCATCGGCTCCAGCGTCACGTTCCGGCGGTATTTGACCACCTTCGCGGCAACCTTCTGCGCCAGATGGGCCAGACTCTCCTCCCGGCGCTCCCGGTAATTCTCGGCGTCCAGCTGCACGCGGATGCGCCCGCCGCCGCCCCGGTTCACGGAGTAGCTGGTGAGCTGCTGAATCGCGTCCAGCGTCTCGCCCCGGCGGCCAATCAGCTGGCCCAGATTTTCGCCCTCCAGAATGACCTTGTAGCGGCCCTTCTCCGGCAGATAGACCCGGATGACGGACTGCGCCTCCATCTGCTCCAGCAGGCCGGAGAGGAAGGCCCGGATGGCCTGTGCCTTTTCGTCGTTCACTTCCTCGCCCAGCTCCTCCGCAGGGAGGCTCCGGACGGGCTGCTCAGACTCCGCGGGAGCCGTGGCTTCAGGGGCGGGAGCCGCAGGGCGCTCCTCCCGTTTTTCGGGAGCGGGGCGCTTTTCCGGCTTCTTCTCGGGAGCCTTTTTCTCTGCTGCGGGCCGCTCCGCTGGTGTGGGAGACGGCTTCCTTGCGGGCTCCGGCTTTGCGCTCTGCGCCGCCGGCTCGTCCTCGCCGTAGGTTACGCGGATTTTGGCCGGGCTGCTGCCCAGACCCAAAAATCCGGATTTTGCACGCTCCAAAATCTCGACGGAGACGTCGTCCCGGTCAAGACCAAGCTGGGCCAGCGCCTTTGTCAGCGCCTCATCCTCGGTTTTGCCCACTACATCAATAAAACTCATGACGCTCTCCTCATTTCTCGCCGTTATCGTCCTTCGGCGATTGGTGATGTTCCTCCATGTACGCACGGCCGCGGGCGTAGGGTCGGTCTCCCACCCGTCCGTTCTCCGTGGTTCTGTTTTTCTTTCCCTTGGAGTTGTCCTGCTGCGCCTTCAGGGCCTTCTTTCTGGCGGCCGCCTGTTCCTTGGCGCTGAGCTGACGCCGTTCTTCCTGACGGCGCTTTTCTTCCTCCTGCCGCTGACGGCGGAGTTCCTCCAGCTGACGCTGGCGCTCGTTCTCGGATTCCTCCAGCTTGTCGCTGTAAAACTTGCCGAGAATCCACTCCTGAATGGCAGAGAAACCGCTCTGCGCAATCCAGTACACGCCCAAAGCGGCGGGCAGGGTGAAGCCGATCCACAGAGAGACCAGGGGCATGGTGTACATCATGCTCTTGGTGGACATGCCCTGCTGGCCCGCGGTGGGCTGGGTTTTCATGGTGATCTTGCTCAGGAAAAACTGCAGCACGCCGGACAGGATGGGAATGAGGATCAGGCCGACGGCGGCCCAGGTCACACCCGACTTGAGCATGGAAAAGCCTCGGGTGGGGATCTCCGAGAGGTCCAATCCGAGGAAGTGGTAGTCCAGCGTCACCCAGCCGGGATGGGCTGAGGCAAAATCAGGAAACTTGCTGTTGATGACGTTGCAGATTTCAATCTGCTCGTAAGCGGAGTTGCTGGTCAGCGTGATGCCGGCGCTGTCGATGATGGACTTGGCGGCGCTGAGGACCTCGCGGCCCGCGGAGCGGCTGCCGAAGTTCATAAAGAACACGATGGGCTCGCGGATCACGTAGTACAGGGCGAACAGGATGGGCATGGGCAGAAAGCTCCACACGCAGCCGCTCATGGGCGAAACGCCCTCCTCGGCATAGAGCTTCTGCATTTCCTCGCCCTGCTTTTCCCGGTTGTTCGCGTATCGTTTTTGAATCTCCTGCAGCTTTCCGTTCATCCGGCTCATGCGCACCATGCTCTTTTTGGACTTCATCTGGAAGGGCAGCAGGATCAGCTTGATGACCAGCGTGAACAGGATCAGCGAAACGCCGTAGGAGCCGGTCATGTTGTAAAACAGACGCAGCAGCGCGGAAAACGGATAACAAATCCAGTATCCAATGTCTGCCATAAAAAATTTCCTCCGAACTCTGTTACTTTGGGAGTGAATCAGCGGTTACGGCACGGGGTCGTAGCCGCCCTTGTGAAACGGGTTGCAGCGCAGGATCCGGCAGAAAGCCATCCATCCGCCCTTCAGCGCACCGTATTTTTCCAGAGCCTCCAGAGCATACTGGGAGCAGGTGGGATAATAGCGGCAGCAGGCCGGTCGATAGGGCGAGATCGCCTTCCTGTAAAAGCGGACCAGCGCCATCAAAATGTGCTTCATTCCTTCTCCTTTGTCAGGGACAGTTTTTTGCAGAGGCGCAAAAAAGCGGCGTTCAGCTCCGGAAAGGAGGCTGTCACCGTACGGCTTCTGGCCACCAGAATGATATCCCAGCCCTCAGCGAGCTGATCTGCGTTCAGGCGGTAAACCTCCCGCAGACGCCTGCGGGCCCGGTTGCGGACCACCGCGTGGCCCAGCTTTACCGAGGCCGTGATGCCCAGACGGCTGCGGCCCAGAGAATTTCTGCGGCAGTAGACCACCATGGTCCGATCCACCGCGGATGCGCCCTTCTGATAGAGGCGCCGGAACTCATAATTCTGTTTCAGCGTTCCAGCCCTTTTCATACGCTCTCCCCTGTCTTTCTTCTGCGACTCGTCTCCGCCGCCGAGAGCGGCGGTTTTGGGGCACACCGGAAAAACTCGTTTAGGGACGGAGGAATTCTCGCAAATTCCCGCCGTCCCCGACAGAACTGTTCAAGTGTGTCCCGGCGCTTCCGTGTCCTTAGTAGGACAGCTGAGCGCGGCCCTTTGCGCGGCGGCTGGAAAGAACCTTGCGGCCGTTGGCGGTCGCCATTCTCTTGCGGAAACCGTGAACCTTCTGCGCGTGCAGCTTCTTGGGCTGATAGGTACGTTTGGTAGCCATTCGGGGAACACCTCCTATTCGTATTACCGGCCGCTCCGGAGAGCGGCACTTGCTCAACAGAGCCAATGGCTCCGCAGCAAACTTTTTCAGCGTCTTTCAGACGCAACGATTAGTATACATATAAATTTAAAAAGTGTCAATAAAAACTTGAAAAAGCCCACGGTTTTCCTCTGTTGGCCCCTTCTTTCCCTCTATTTCGGCAAATTTTCCCACATCTTGTCTGTTTTGTTCTTCCAGCTACTACATCTTGCCCCTGATTTTCACTGGAACCCCACTGAAAATTTGTGTTTATATATTAGAATAAGTGTTGTGTTCTCTCATCAAATCTGGTATACTATTTTTGTGTATTTTTGCTCTTTTTAACTTTTCTTGGGAGAGAGGTGTTTCCTTTTGAACTCCGTTGCCGACGTTTGGGACAACGTTCTGCAGCAGTTGAAGAAAGAACTCTCGGAAACCACCATCAAGACCTGGTTCGATGAACTGAAGGCGGTGGATCTCCGGGACGGAACTCTATATCTGCATTGCTCCAATACCTTCAAGCAGGGCTATATCGAGGAGCTGTTCCTGAAAAATATCAAATCCTCCCTGAAGGATATTTTCTCCACGGACATAGAGGTCCGTATTCTGAACGATGAGGATTATGCCGCCTTCGCCGGAGGGGAGCCCTCCAAGCGGGGCGGCTTCGACCCTGACGACGAGTTTACCTTTGAGACCTTTGTGGTGGGACCGTCCAACAAGCTGGCCTACGCGGCCTCCCTGTCCGTGGCGGAATATCCGGCGAAAAACTACAACCCCCTCTTTATCTACGGCGATTCCGGTCTGGGCAAGACCCATCTGATCTATGCCATCGCCCACGTCATCCGCAAGCGGGACCGAAACTCGAAAATTGCCTACGTCAAGGGCGACGATCTGACCAACGAACTGGTTGAGGCCATCCGCATGGGCAAAACCTCGGAAATGCGGGAAAAATACCGGCAGGCGGACCTGCTGCTGGTGGACGACGTGCAGTTTGTCGCCGGCAAGAAGCAGACGCAGGAGGAATTTTTCCATACCTTCAATACGCTGTACGAATCCGGAAAACAGATCGTGCTGACGTCGGACCGTCCCCCCTCCGAAATGACCCAGCTGGAGGACCGCCTGCGCACCCGCTTCGAGTGGGGCCTGCTGGTGGACGTGGCGCCGCCCGACTTCGAGACCCGGCTGGCCATCGTGAAAAACAAGGCGGCGCTGCTGGGACTGGAACTGCCGGACAAGATCGCGTCCTACATCGCGGAAAACGTCACGGCCAACGTCCGTCAGCTGGAGGGCACCATCAACAAGATTCTGGCATACAAGGATCTTCTGGGCAACGAGACCGACGAGGATACCGTGACCCGCGCCATTCAGGACATGCTCAAGCGCAGCAACGAGTATGTCCCCTCCCCCGATGTCATCATCGACTACATCAGCAAGTACTACACGCTGGACGAATCTATCATCCGCGGCCAGCAGCGGGTTCGGGACGCCGTGCAGGCCCGGCAGATCGCCATGTATCTGATCCGCAGCATGACCTCCCTCTCCCTGGACGACATCGGCAAGGAATTCGGCAACCGCGACCACTCCACCGTGCTCCATTCCATCGACAAGGTGGAGAAGCAGATGAAGACCGATTCCGCCTTTGCCGAGACGGTCAAGGAGATCAAAACCAACATCAATTCCAAGCGCTGAATTTTCCACAGCTATGGTTGAAAAGGAAAAACAAGCCGTGGAAAACTCGTTTCTTTTTTTTCGCGTGGAAAACCCATAAAATTTTTTCACAGACCGCGTTGAAAAAAAAGTCTTGTCCCGCAAGGGAAAAACCTACTTTTCAACAACGGGGCGGGCCTACTGCTTCTTTTTCTAAAGATTCTTATGTTTTCTTCTGAAAAGAAACGCTTTCCGCCCCTCCATTTCAAGACAGAGAGGACGAACGACATGAAATTTTCCTGTGAGAAGGCGCTTTTGCAGAACGCCATCGGCGTAGCCTCCCGCGCCGTGGCTCAGAAAAGCTCCATTCCGGCGCTGGAGGGTCTCCTTCTCCACGCCGACGACGCGCTCACCATCTCCGGCTACAATATGCAGACCGGTATCCGCACCCGCCTGTCCGCGCAGGTAAACGAGCCCGGCGAACTGGTGCTCAATGCCCGCCTGTTCGGAGACATTATTCGCAAAATGCCTGACGACGTGGTGGTTTTCTCCTCCGACGACAAGCAGATGGTTCATCTGAGCTGCGGAGACGCAGACTTTGACATCCTCGGCCTTTCCGCCGCGGACTATCCCGAGCTGCCCGAGGTGGAGGAGGACTATTCCGTCTCCATCCAGCAGAAAACGCTGCGGGACATGATCGACCAGACCTCCTTCGCGGTCTCCACCAATGAGAGCCGCCCCGTCCATACCGGCGCGCTGTTCGAGATCAGCGAGCAGGGACTGACCATGGTGGCGGTGGACGGGTTCCGTCTGGCGATCCGCCGGGAACCGCTGGAGAAGATCGAGGGCGGCGCTTTTTCCTTTGTGGCGCCGGGCTCCGCGCTGAATGAGGTCGAAAAAATCTGCGAGGAGACGGAGGATCTCTCCGTGATTACGCTGGGCAAGCGGCACATTCTCTTTGAGGTGGGCGATACGCAGCTGATCTGCCGCCGGCTGGAGGGCGAATTCCTCGACTACCGCAACGCCATCCCCCGGAAAAATCCGATCACGGTGGTGGCGGAGACCAAGGCCCTGATCGAGAGCATCGACCGTGTTTCCGTCGTGATTTCCGAGAAGCTGAAAAGCCCGGTTCGCTGCGTTTTTGACCATGATAAAGTACTTTTGTCGGCCAAAACCGGCAACGGCGAGGCCAAGGACGTCTGCCGCCTGGCAGGAGACGGAAACGGGCTGGAGATCGGCTTCAACAACCGCTATCTCATGGAGGCGCTGCGCTACGCCCCTGCGGACACCGTCAAGATCGAGCTGAACACCGGCGTCTCCCCCGCGATCATCGTCCCGGTGGAGGGCGAGGAGAATTTCCTTTATATGGTTCTCCCCGTGCGGCTCAAGGCCAGCGAGTGATGGATGTCGGAGGTGGCTGAAATGAAAACGATCACCATTACCACGGAATATATCAAGCTGCAGGATCTTCTGAAGCTGGGAAATCTGGTCTCCTCCGGCGGCGAGGCCAAGGAGCGGATTCAAAACGGCGAGGTATCGGTCAACGGCGAGGCCTGCACCCAGCGGGGCAAGAAGATGCGCCCCGGCGATACCGTGCTGTTTGCGGGAACGGAGCTGGGACTGCGCTATGCAGATTGACCGGCTGCTGCTTCAGAATTTTCGCAATTACGGAGAGCAGGCGTCTGACTTCGACCCGGTCTGCAACGTGATCTTCGGCGAAAACGCCGAGGGGAAGACGAATCTGCTGGAGGGAATTTTGTATCTCTCCAGCGGCAGATCGCCGCGGGTGCGCAGCGACCGGGAGCTGATCCGGTTCGACGCGCAGGAGGCGCGGCTGGTGGGGCAGGTGCAGGCCCGACAGCGGGATTTCCGCATGGAGGTGACGCTGTCCCGGCTGAAGCGCCGGAGGATCGTCGTCAATCAGGTGCCCGCCAAAACCGCCTCTGCGCTCAGCGAGGTCTTTCACACTGTCTACTTCTCTCCCGACGATCTCTATCTCATCCGGGAGGGCGCTGCGGCCCGGCGCAGATTTATGGATACGGCCCTGTGCCAGCTGCGGCCCCGCTACGGGAAGGCTCTCGGCGAGTACAACCGGGCTTACGAGCAAAAGACCCGCATTCTGCGGGACAGCGAGGAGAAACCCTCCCTGCTGGCGGCTCTGCCGGATTTTTCCGAGCGGATGGTCCGGTGCGGCGCCGTTCTGATCCATTATCGGGCCCAGTATGCCCTGCGGCTGGCGGAATACGCCGCCGCCAGCCATGCGGAGTGCTCCGGCGGCCGCGAGCAGCTGCGCATCGCCTATCAGACCGTCTCCTCCGTTGATGATCCGCTGGCGGAGACGGAACAGCTTGCCGCACAGCTCCGCCGCCATATGGAGGAGCATCGGGAGGCGGAGCTGGCCTCCCGGCTGTGCCTCTCCGGCCCTCATAAGGACGATCTGCTGGTGAGCATCAACGGCAGGGACGCCAGGGCTTTTTCCTCACAGGGACAAGTGCGGACGGCGGCTCTCTCCATGAAGCTGGGCGAGCGGGAAATTCTGAAAAACGCCGACGGCGAATACCCCGTCCTGCTGCTGGACGACGTGCTCAGCGAGCTGGACCCCCGGCGGCAGGAATATGTGCTGAACCGCATCGCCGGCGGGCAGGTGTTCATCACCTGCTGCGAGGACGACCGGCTGCCGCGGCTTTTGGGCGGCAAGGTACTCCATGTGCGCCAGGGTGTGATCGCGTGAGAAGCAGCCGGAATTTTGCGGTCCTTTCCGCTTTTATGTTTCACGGGAAACACAGAGGAAAACGGAAAGCTTTTCGCGCGGCAGACGCGGGTTTTGATTTCTGAAAGGGGACGGGACATGCTTCAGGTGCTGTCTGCGCTGCCGGTTTTGGCGGCGTTCGGCACGGCGGCGGGACTGGCCGCGGCCGTTGTTCTGGGCCTGCTGGGACTGGCCTTTTTTGCGGAGCTGATCGCTGGCCTCTTTTTCAGGACGCTGCGCTTTTTTACGTGGCTTCCCGCCCTGCTGGGCGTATTGGGGCTGGCGCTGTGCCTTCTCGCGCCGCTGCCGGTGACCGCGTCCGCCGTTTTGATTTTCTGGGGAATTTACGGCGTTCTGATCTTATGCGGATGGGGACTTTCCTCCCTGCTGCGGAGCGTGTGGTTTTTCCTCCGGCGCTGAAAAGGAGCAAAATTATGTACCTTCCCATCGGACAAAACGAGATGATCCCGAACCGCCGGATCATCGGAATTTTCGATCTTGACAAGGCAAGCTGCGGCAAACGCACCCGGGAATATCTGGCCCGGGCGGAGACGGAGGGCGTGGTGCTGGACGTGTCCGGCGAGCTGCCGCGCTCCTTTGTGGTGTGCGACCACCCCTATCACCCTCAGATCGTCTATCTCTCCCAGCTCTCCTCCGCCACGCTGCAAAAACGGGCAGAGGCGGAAAAGCTGGAATTCTGAATCAGGCAAATGCGAAAGGGTAAAGAGAAACGCATCCGAAGAAAAAACGGACACGATTCTCTCTGCCTTTCCGGAAAAGGAGATATGTTATGGAAGAAAATCTGAATCCCACAGCGGTGGGAAAAGACAACGAATACGACGCATCGGAAATTCAGGTGCTGGAAGGGCTGGAGGCAGTCCGCAAGCGCCCCGGCATGTATATCGGCTCCACCTCGTCCAGCGGTCTGCACCATCTGGTCTATGAGATCGTGGACAACTCCATCGACGAGGCTCTGGCGGGTTTCTGCACGGAGATCACCGTGGAGATCAACGAGGGCGACACCATCACCGTCACCGACAACGGCCGCGGCATCCCCGTGGACACCCAGTCCCAGACCGGCCGTCCGGCGCTGGAGGTCGTCTTTTCCGTGCTTCACGCCGGCGGCAAATTCGGCGGCGGAGGCTACAAGGTCTCCGGCGGACTCCACGGCGTGGGCGCGTCGGTGGTCAACGCCCTGTCGGAGTGGCTGGTGGTGCAGGTCCACAAGGATGGAAAGATCTATGAGATGAGATTCTCCCGGGGCGGCATCACGCAGGAGATGAAGATCGTCGGTGAAACCACCCGTACCGGCACCATGGTCACGTTCAAGCCGGACCCCCAGATGTTTGAGGATACGGCCTACCAGTACGACATTCTCCACACCCGGATGCGGGAGGAGGCGTTCCTCAACGCCGGCCTGAAGATCCGCACCATCGATCACCGCCCCGGACAGGAGCAGTCCGACGAGATGTGCTACGAGGGCGGCATCCGGGAGTTTGTCTCGTGGATCAACAAGAACAAGGACCCCCTTCACGAGTCCGTCATCTATATGAAGGGCATCAAGGACGACTCCATGGCGGAGATCGCCATGCAGTACAACTCCAGCTACAACGAAACCATTCTCTCCTTCGCCAACAACGTCCACACGCCGGAGGGCGGCATGCACGAGGAGGGCTTCAAGCGGGCTCTGACCAACGTGCTCAACGCTTACGGCCACAAGATCAAGATGCTGAAGGATGAGGACAAGATCTCCGGCGAGGACTGCCGCGAGGGCCTCACCGCCGTGATCTCCGTCAAGCTCACCGAGGCTCAGTTCGAGGGTCAGACCAAGACCAAGCTGGGCAACAGCGAGATTCGCACGCTGGTCAACAATGTGGTGGCCGACAAGCTGGAACAGTTTCTGGAGGAAAATCCGCAGGTTGGCCGCATGATCCTCGACAAGGCCATGATGGCCAACCGGGCCCGCGAGGCGGCCCGCAAGGCGCGGGAGAACATCCGCCGCAAGACCGCTCTGGGCGGCGCGGCCATGCCCGACAAGCTGCGGGACTGCAATGAGAACAATCCCGAGCTCACCGAAATCTACATCGTCGAGGGCGATTCCGCCGGCGGCTCCGCCACGCAGGGCCGGGATTCCCGTTTTCAGGCCATCCTGCCGCTCTGGGGCAAGATGCTGAACGTGGAGAAGGTCCGGGAGGAGAAGGTCATCGGAAACGACAAGCTCCAGCCCGTCATTACGGCGCTGGGCGCGGGACTGGGCGACGACTTCGACCTGAGCAAGCTGCGCTATCACAAAATCATCATCATGGCCGATGCCGACGTGGACGGCGCCCATATCCGGACGCTGCTGCTGACGTTCTTCTTCCGCTATATGCGCCCCCTCATCGAGCACGGCTACGTCTATTCCGCCGTTCCGCCGCTGTATAAGCTCACCCGCGGCAAGACCACCCGGGTCGCCTTCTCCGACGATCAGCGGGACACCGTCAGCCGGGAGCTCCGCGGCGACAACCTCAATGCCAAAATCGACATCAGCCGCTACAAGGGCCTGGGCGAAATGGATCCCCATGAGCTGTGGGAGACCACCATGGACCCGGAAAAGCGCACGCTCAAGCGCATCACGCTGGATGACGCCGTGGACGCCGACGAGACCTTCACCGTCCTCATGGGCGAGAAGGTGGAGCCGCGGAAGGAATTCATCGAGAAAAACGCCAGATACGCGGTAAATCTGGATTACTGAGCCGGAAAAAAAGCGGTTTTGTGCTGCCGGAAGAAATCAGGGCCGGATTGCCGCGTCGACCGGAGCACCCCAGCGAAGAAACCTCTCAATAAGGAGGAACACTATAAATGTCCAAGAAACCACAGTATGATCCCGAGGAAATCCGCTACCCAGAACAGAGGATTGTCTCCTCTCCGCTGGTTCCGGAGATGGAGAAATCCTATATCGAGTACGCCATGTCCGTCATCGTGGGCCGGGCGCTGCCCGACGTGCGGGACGGCCTGAAGCCCGTCCACCGCAGAATCCTCTACGCCATGTACGAGGACAATCTGACCTCGGACAAGCCCTTTAAAAAATCCGCCACCTGCGTGGGCGACGTGCTGGGCCGCTATCACCCCCACGGCGACCAGTCCGTGTACGACGCGCTGGTGCGCCTGGCGCAGGACTTCTCCATGCGCTATCCGCTGGTGGACGGCCACGGTAACTTCGGCTCCGTGGACGGCGATCCCCCTGCGGCCTACCGATACACCGAGGCCCGCATGGCCAGAATCACCGATGAAATGCTCCGGGACATCGACAAGGAGACCGTGGACTGGGACCCCAACTTCGACGAGACCCGCCGGGAACCCCGCGTCATGCCCTGCCGGTTCCCCAATCTGCTGGTCAACGGCTCCTCCGGCATCGCCGTGGGCATGGCCACCAACATTCCGCCCCACAATCTCACCGAGGTGATCAACGCCTGCATCTGCGTGCTGGACAATCCGGAATCAGAGCTGGCCGACCTGATGGAGTTCGTCAAGGGCCCGGACTTCCCCACCCGCGGCATCATCATGGGCCGGGCGGGCATCCGCGCCGCCTACGCCACCGGCCGGGGCAAGATCGTTGTCCGCGCCCGGACGGAATTTGAGGAATTCAACCACGACCGCACCCGCATCATCGTCACCGAGATCCCCTATCAGGTCAACAAGCGCATGCTCATCAAGAACATGGCCGATCAGGTGGAGGACAAGCGGCTGGAGGGAATCTCCGACATCCGGGACGAATCCGACCGCAACGGCATGCGCGTCGTCATCGAGCTGAAAAAGGACGCCAATCCGCAGGTGGTTCTCAACCGCCTGTTCGCCCAGACCCAGCTGCAGACCAGCTTTGCCATCAATATGCTGGCGCTGGTGGAAAATCAGTCCCAGCCCAGAATCCTCTCCCTGCGCCACATCATCGACGAGTACCTGAAATTTCAGGAGGAGATCATCGTCCGCCGGACGCGCTACGATCTGAAAAAAGCGCAGGAGCGCGCGCATCTGCTGGAGGGCCTGCTCATTGCGCAGGATCACATCGACGAGGTCATCCACACCATCCGCGCCGCCTACGACGACGCCAAGGAACAGCTGATGGCGAAGTTCGGACTGGACGAAGTGCAGGCGCAGGCCATCTGCGATATGCGCCTCATCGCCCTGCAGGGCCTGAACCGCGAGAAGCTGGAAAACGAATACAAGGATCTGGAGGAGCGCATCGCATACTATCAGAAGCTGCTGGCCTCCGACGAGATGATCCGCAGCGTTCTGAAGGAGGAGCTCATCGCCATCCGCGACAAGTTCGGCGACCAGCGCAAGACCGAGATTCAGGACGTGGAGGACGAGATCGACATCGAGGACCTCATCGAGGAAGAGGAGTGCGTCTTTACGCTCAGCGAGGGCGGCTACATCAAGCGGGTGCCGGTGTCCACCTATCGCTCCCAGAACCGGGGCGGCAAGGGCATCACCGCCACCTCTCTGCGGGAGGAGGACTGCGTCTCCACCCTGTTCACCGCCTCCACCCATGACTTTATCCTGTTCTTCACCAACACCGGACGGGTCTACCGGAAGAAGGGCTATATGATCCCCGAAGCCAGCCGCACCGCCCGCGGCACCAACATCATCAATATTCTGCAGATTGAGAACGGCGAGCGGGTCACCGCCATGGTTCACACCCGGGAGCTGAATGAGGACGTGTTCCTGTTCATGGTCACCCGGAACGGCACCGTGAAGCGCATCGCCGCCGAATCTCTGAAAAATATCCGCACCAGCGGCATCCGCGCCCTGCATCTGGACGAGGGCGACGAGCTGATCTCCGTGCGGGAGACCGACGGCACCGAGAATATCCTGCTTATGACGCACAACGGCGCGTCCATCTGCTTCCAGGAGAGCGACGTGCGCGTCATGGGCCGGGACGCCGTGGGCGTCCGGGGCATCCGCCTGCGGGACGGCGACTACGTGGTGGCCGGCGTCCGGGCCGTGGAGGGCCGCACGCTGCTGGCCATCACCGAAAACGGCTACGGCAAGCGCACGGACATCAGCGAATACCTCCGGGGCGACGGGCCCCAGAGCCGCGGCGGCTACGGCATGAAGGGCTATCAGGTCACGGAAAAGACCGGCCCCATCGCCGGCGCCAAGGTGGTCTCCGGCGACGAGGACGTGCTGCTGATCTCCGACGACGGCACCATCATCCGCATGGCCACTGCCGATGTCAACACTTACAGCCGCACCGCGCAGGGCGTCCGGCTGATGCGTGTGGCCGACGGCACCAAGGTCATCTCTCTGGCCAGAGCCGAAAAGGAACCCAGCGAGGGCGAGGAAGAGCAGATTCCCACCGACGAGGAATAAATGTGGAAAACTTTGCGCCGCAAGGGGGAGAAGGCGTTCCGGTCCGCCGCGGAAAACGGCGGGCGGCCCCTCCCTTTTGCAGCGCAGCTTTTCGCACAGCCGAAGCGGACGGCTCCGGGACGCCGGAAACATCCGCACTGAGACCGAAGAAGCCGGCGGGCCGCGCCTGCCGGGTTGGAGAGATCGAATGAAAACTGTAACCGTATATACCGACGGCGCGTGCAGCGGCAATCCCGGCCCCGGCGGCTGGGGAGCCGTGCTGCTCTACGGCAGCCACAGGCGGGAGCTGTCCGGCGGGGAGCCGTCCACCACCAACAACCGCATGGAGCTCACCGCCGTGATCGAGGCGCTGTCGCTGCTGAAGGAGCCCTGTGCCGTGGAGCTGTGGAGCGATTCCAAGTATGTGATCGACGGGCTCTCCAAGGGCTGGGCCAAGGGCTGGAAGGCCCGCGGCTGGGTGAAGTCCGACAGGAAGCCCGCCCTGAATCCCGAACTGTGGGACCGGCTGCTGGCCCTGAGCGAGTATCACACCCTCCACTACCACTGGGTCAAGGGCCATGCGGACAACGAGAACAACAACCGCTGCGACGAGCTGGCGGTGGCGGAGAGCCGGAAGTACCGTTAAAAGGGTTCCCGACGCAGCCGCAGGCTGGGGCGGGAAAAGGAGGAACAAGGAAGCGTCCGAAGCTTTTGCCGAAAGGCGGAAGCGGAGGGGAGCGGACTTTGTGACGACGCGGGCCACGCGGACAACGAGAACAACAACCGCTGCGACGAGCTGGCAGTGGCGGAGAGCCGGAAATATCGTTGAGAAAACGAGCGGAAAAGGCTTTTACACCGAAAATTTCGCCGGAACGACAAAAAAATACGGATAAACCGAAAACGTTCACAATTCGTTTACAAGGAAATCATGATTCGGCCACAAATTATTGGTATCCTCATAATCAGCAAAGGGTCCTCCCAGCCCGATGCAATTTTCTCCCTCCTAAAACACACACAACAGGAAAGACCGCCTTTTGGCGGTCTTTCTTGTTGCCGCGGCGCATTTGCCGGGAGAAACTGCCTTCGCCGTTGTAAAAGCGGGCCGGGAGGTGTAAAATAATAAAAATACATCCTCTCGGGAGGTCAGAGTATGAAAGACGGTTTTATTTCTGTTGCCTGCGGGGCTCCCGCACTTCGGCTGGGAGACTGCAATTTCAATGCCGAGCAGACCTTTACCATGATGCGCAAGGCCGAGAAGGCCGGCGTCAGGGTTCTGGTGCTGCCGGAGCTGGGCCTGACGGGCTACACCTGCGGCGATCTCTTTTATCAGGACGCCCTGCTGCGGGGCGCGGAGGATGCGCTGGCTACGGTGCTGGAGGCCACCCGCAATCTGGAGGTGGTCACGGCGGTGGGACTGCCGGTGCGCGTCAATAACAGATTGTATAATTGTGCGGCAATTATACAAAAAGGAGTGATTTTGGGACTGGTTCCCAAGACCCATATCCCGAATTACGGCGAATTTTACGAAAAACGCCAGTTTTCACCCGCGCCGGAGCAGGACGGCCCGAACGTGGCGTGGCTGTGCGGAGACTATGTGAGCTTTGGCGCAGGACAGCTGTTCCGCTGCCGGGAGGTTCCGGAGCTGACGCTGGGCTTTGAGATCTGCGAGGATCTGTGGGTGCCTGAATCCCCATCCGTGGCCATGGCGCAGGCGGGGGCGACGATCATCGGCAACCTCTCCGCCAGCAACGAGGTGCTGGGAAAGGACGCCTACCGCCGCCAGCTGGTCACCATGCAGTCGGCCAAGCTGCTGTGCGGCTATGTTTACGCCAGCGCCGGAGAGGGCGAGTCCACCTCCGACGTGGTGTTCGGCGCGCACCAGATGATCGCCGAAAACGGCGCGCTGCTGGCCGAGCAGCGGTTCGAGGGCGGCCTGCTGATCTCGGAGATCGACGTGCAGCGCCTCTCCTATGAACGCCGCCGCACGCAAATCCTGAAAATTGAGGGCACCGGAGCCGTGACGGCCGACTTCTCCCTCACCCCCTCCCCCACCAAACTGACCCGCTACGTGGCTCCGCAGCCCTTCGTGCCGGAGGGCCGGGAGGACCGGGACGCCCGCTGCCGGGAAATTCTGCTGATCGCCTCGCTGGGCCTGAAGCACCGGCTGGAGCACACCGGCGCCAAAACCGCCGTGGTGGGGCTCTCCGGCGGGCTGGATTCCACGCTGGCGGTGCTGATTACGGGCCTCGCCATGAAGATGCTGGATCGGCCCATGACGGACATCGTGGCCGTGACCATGCCCTGCTTCGGCACCACCGACCGCACGAAAAACAATGCCGTGGTGCTGGCCGAGCGCATGGGCGCCACCCTGAAAACCGTGGACATCTCCCACTCCGTCCGCAGCCATTTCAAGGACATCGGCCACGATATGGACGATCACTCCGTCACCTTTGAAAACGGGCAGGCGCGCGAGCGGACGCAGGTGCTGATGGACATTGCCAACCAGACCGGCGGCCTCGTCATCGGCACCGGCGATCTCAGCGAGCTGGCGCTGGGCTGGTGTACCTACAACGGAGATCACATGAGCATGTACGCCGTCAACTGCTCCATCCCCAAGACGCTGGTGCGGCATCTGGTGGCCTATCTGGCGCGGGACAACGCCGAAAAGGACGCGGAACTCAAGGACGTGCTGGAGGATATTCTGGATACGCCCGTCTCTCCGGAGCTGCTGCCCGCGGTGCAGGGAGAGATCGCCCAAAAAACGGAGGATCTGGTGGGGCCCTATGAGCTCCACGACTTTTTCCTGTATTACGCCGTGCGCTGGGGCTTTTCTCCCGGAAAGGTGTTCCGTCTGGCGGAGTATGCGCTGGGCGGACAGTACAGCCGCGATGTGATCCTCAAGTGGCTCAAGATTTTTTACCGCCGCTTCTTCTCTCAGCAGTTCAAGCGCAACTGTCTGCCGGACGGCCCGAAGGTGGGCTCCGTGGCCCTGTCTCCCCGCGGCGACTGGCGGATGCCCAGCGACGCGCAGGCGAAGCTGTGGCTGGACGAGCTGGAAACGCTGTAAGGTTCAGGCTGCCGGGCGGGAGCGCAGCCCCCGCACAAACGAAGTCTGGGCGGGGAACGGGGCTGCGGCGAAGCGAAGGATGCGCATACATCGACTGGCGGATGCCCGGAGCCGCGGCTGGACGAGCCGGAGGCACTGTAAGGAATAAGGCTCCCGGCGGAGGCGCGTCTGCCCGCAGCGGCGGACGAGGCCGAGAAGCCGGAGCCTGGCGAGGCGGCAAAATGAAAAAAGCAGAGACTCCTTTTGGCAGGTATTTTCTAAAGATGTTCCAGAATGTCCCCGACCAGAAGACGACAGATTCCATCAGCATCCGGAATATCCGCAACGTATATTCCTTTTCAGTCATTGCGTGCTTTTTTGACACGCTTTCTCTGGCGCTGTTTGCCGTGGCGAAGCGCGGCGAGCCCCGTTTCTGGCAGGTGGTTTTCAATGTCAGCTGCTGTGTGCTTGCCTGCGTGCTGGTCATTGTTTTGTCGAGAGCGATGATCCGCAAATTTGAAAAGGACGGCACGATTTCAAGCCTTCGGGCAAACGTGCTGGTGACGGTTTTCTACATCGCTCTGTCCGCGTGGGGCATCATTGTGGACAGTGAGCATTACATGGCCGGCGATCAGATGCTGACCTTCTACATTGTGCAGTTTTGCTTTGTCTGCTTTGTCGTCATGCCGCCCAAATCCGGAAGCGCCATGATCGCGCTGGCTTTTTCGGTGCTGTATCTGAGGACGTATCTGTTCGACGGAGCAACCAGGATGCAGCCGCAGAATATTTTCATCTTTGCGGTCATTGCCGTTTTCGGAAATGCGATCCAGTATATGACGCTGCTGGAATCGGAAAAACAGAAAAGCGAGATTCTGGAATTGAATCAGATCCTCCAGCAGCAGGCGATGATTGATGATCTGACGAAGCTGAAAAACCGGAACGCGCTGCGCAGCGATTTCAAGGGCTACATCGACAGGGACGCCTGCGTCGTCATGGCGGATGTGGACCACTTCAAGTTTTACAACGACACGTATGGACACATAGTGGGCGACAAGGTGCTGCAGCTGGTGGCGTCCGCCACGATGGAGGTCTTTCGGGGCGAGGGCGCCTACCGGTACGGCGGAGACGAGTTTCTGATCATTCTCAGCGGTTATACGGAGGAAGAATTTACAGAGAAGCTGGCGCAGTGGGAAACGGCGCTCCGCTCCATTCAAATCCCGAATGTGACCAGACCGATTGCCTGCAGCTGGGGATATACGCGCTGCCTGCTCAGAAATGAAAACGATCTGAGAAACGCGATAAAAACCGCCGACGACAGACTGTACGAGGCGAAAAAGGCCGAGTCGGGCCCGCTGGCCGACTGAAACCGCTCCGCGGCCCGGAAACGGACCTGTCCCGCAAAACGCTGTGTGCAAACAGAAGGACCCGCCTGCATGATTGCAGGCGGGTCCTTTTTCCGGCCTTTCAGCCGAAGCGCAGCATCCTTATTTCGCCAGATTGGTCTGGAAATAGGTGCCGGTGGCGGTGATGGCGTTCATCAGGCTGTGGAGATCCGTCTCGGAGAAGACGTTGAAGGTGTGATCCATGCCGTCGATGAAGTGGGTGGCACTGGCTGCGTTGGAGGAGGCCGCCACGATCTTGTTGGACCACTCGGGATTGACGGTGGTGTCCTGCTTGCCGGCAATGGCCAGCACGGGGCCGGTGTAGCCGTCCTTGAACACCTTCAGCACGTCGGTGTTCTTCACGTCCTCGCACCACTGGAGGCTGACCTTCAGATCAGAGCGCCAGTCGAACTTCATGACGAAGTAGCCGTCCTTCTTGGCAGCGGCGTAATCCGTGTCGGAGAGCATATCGCTCAGATCGGGAGCGCCTGCCCAGGTGACGACGCACTTGAAGATTTCGGGATGCTGACCGGCGGCCAGCAGAGCGTCGGTGCCGCCCTGGCTCCAGCCCATGACACCGATCTTGGAGGCGTTGACGCTGTCCAGTCCGCCCAGATACTTGGCGGCGGCGACGGCGTCCTCAACGGCGGTCTTGAAGGTGTAGTCCATGTACTCAGCTTTGGAATCGCCGTTGCCGCGGAAGTCGATGCGGATGGTGGCGATGCCGTACTGCGCGGCCAGAATGGGAGCGGCCGTCTTGTAGCCGCCGCCGGCCTCGTCCCGGTTGGAGCCGGTGCCGTGGAGCATCACCACGCCGGCGCAGCCGCCGGTGGGCACGTTCACGGGGACAGCAACGGTGGCGGGGACTGCGGTGCCGTCGGCGGAGGTGACGGTGACCACGGACTCATTGTACTTGGTGGAGTTTCCGGTCAGGAAACGATAGAGGATGACGGCGACCTGCGCACGGGTGGCGCCGCTCTCGGGGGCCAGCGTGGTGGAGGTCTTGCCGTTCATGATGCCGTTGCCCACGGCCCACTTCATGGAATCCGCGGCGTAGGCGGCAACCTTGGCATTGTCGGTGTAAGCGGTGTAGGCCTCGGAGCGGCCCATGCCCAGCTTCTGCAGCTTGGCATACTTGTACAGGAAGGTGACCAGCTGCTGGCGGGAGACGGCGGCGGTCATGTTGGTGCCGTCGGAGATAGCGTTGTCCATGGCCCACTTCTGAGCGGCGCCGTACCAGACGGAGGCGTCGGCGCCGGTGACGGCGGGAGAGCCGGCCTGACGGTACAGGACGGAGACCACCATGGCGCGGTTCATGGCGCCGTTGGGATTGAACGCGGTGTCCGAGGTGCCCTTGAACAGGCCGTTTTCGTACGCATACGCCACGGCGTCGTAGCACCAGCTGCCGGAGGCCACGTCGGTAAAGGGCAGAGATTTGGCGGCGGTGGTCGTTGCGGCCGTATCATCTGCGGCGAAGGCTGCGGGCACCAGTGCGACAGTCATGCACAGGGCCATCAGCAGAGACAGGATTTTTTTCTTCATACGGTTTCCTCCTATAAAATCAAATGGCGGTCCGTACGGCGAAAACGCCCGGAACCACCTGTCTCCATCATAGGAGCCTTGTCCCCCGGTGTCAAGGCCGGAGACTGCATTTTCAGGAAAAAACACGGAAAGCCCCGCGTGAGGGCAACAAAAAAGGACATCCTGACGGATGTCCTTTCCGGTTTCCCAATCAGCCGATCTTGTTCAGCTTCAGGGTCATGGCGCTCTTTCTGTGAGCGGCCGTGTTCTTGTGCAGAACGCCCTTGACAACAGCCTGATCGACTCTCTTCACTGCGACCTTGTATGCGCCATCGGCCTCGGTGCGATTGCCTTCTGCGGCAGCGGCCTCGAATCTCTTGATGGCGGTCTTCAGCTCGGACTTCTCAGCCTTGTTGCGCGCATTTCTCGCTTCGGCGATCAGGACACGCTTTTTGGCAGATTTGATATTCGGCAAACCAAACACCTCCTTAGGCATATCTCGCGCGGCGGGAGTGAAATACCACCGTGCAGAATGATATTTTATCAGTTCATTCACAAAAAAGCAAGGGTTTTTTTGCAATTTTACAGATTTTTTGTATATTGTGGCGCAAAGCGCAAAAGATAAGAGAAAGCCACAAGATTTTGTGTTCGAAAGGCGGGACCATATGTTCACGAAACGGACGGACCTGGCGCTGGAGGCCCGCGAGCTCTGGCAGGAGTCGGCGGAAAAGACCACAAAGCTGGCGGGGGTGCGGGCCATCAAGACCAAGCGGGAGGACTATCCCGTCACCGAGGTGCAGATTCTGGACAGCCGCGGCGCAGAGGCGCTGGGCAAACCCGTGGGCCGGTATCTGACCATCGACTACACCACCTTCTGGCAGCGGAAAACGGACTACTTCCCCCGCGCCGTGCGGGTGCTGGGAGCGGAGCTGAAGGCCCTGCTCCCCCGGGAGGGTTCCGCGCTGGTGGTGGGGTTGGGCAACCGGGCCATGACCCCCGACGCCGTGGGGCCGGAGACGCTGGCCTCCCTGCTGGTCACGCGGCACCTGCTCTCCGCCATGCCCCGGCAGTTCGCGGGTCTCCGGCCCGTGTCGGCCTTTGAAACGGGGGTGCTGGGCACCACCGGAGTGGAGGCGGCGGAGGCCGTCCGGGGACTTTGCCGGGAGGTTCAGCCGGATTTTGTGGTGGCGGTGGACGCGCTGGCCTCCCGCCGGATGGGGCGGGTGTGCGCCACCGTTCAGCTCAGCGACAGCGGCATCGTCCCCGGCTCCGGCGTAGGCAGCCAGCGGACGGCGCTGAACCGCAGGACGCTGGGCGTGCCGGTGTTCTCCGTGGGCATTCCCACCGTGGTGGACGCGGTGACGCTGTGCGCCGATCTGCTGGAGGAGGCCGGCGCGGAGGCCGACGAAAAAAAGCTGCGCGCCAGAAACAGGGCCACCTTTGTCACCACGCGGGACGTGGACGCGCAGGTGCGGGAGCTGTCCAAGGTGGTGGGCTACGGGCTGAACTGGGCGCTGCAGGATCTGGAGATCGAGGAGATCAACGCCCTGCTGGCCTGAGGCTCAGCCCTCCAGCTCCAGCATCACCGGGCAGTGATCGCTGCCCTGCACCTCCGCCCAGATGTCGGCGTTTTTCACCTGGGGCATCAGGCGGTTGGAGACGATAAAATAGTCGATGCGCCAGCCGGCGTTGTTCTCCCGCGCGTGAAAGCGGTAGCTCCACCACGAATAGGCCCCCGCGGCGTCGGGATGCAGGGTGCGGAAGGTGTCGGAGAAGCCGGCGGCCAGCAACTCCGTCATCTTGGCCCGCTCCTCGTCGGAAAAGCCGGGATTGCCGCGGTTGGACTTCGGATTTTTGATGTCGATCTCCTCGTGGGCCACGTTGAGGTCGCCGCACAGGATCACGGGCTTGGTCCGGTCCAGCTCCAGCAGATAGGCGCGGATGTCGTCCTCCCACGCCATGCGGTAGGAAAGGCGCTTCAGCCCGTCCTGAGAGTTGGGCGTGTAGCAGCAGACCAGATAAAAGGCGTCGAACTCGGCGGTGATGACCCGGCCCTCGTGGCCGTGCTCGTCGCCGCCGAAGTCATAGCGCACGGACAGCGGTTCCCGGCGGGTAAAGACGGCGGTGCCGGAGTAGCCGGCCTTGTCCGCGCTGTTCCAGTAGCGGGTGTAGCCCGGCAAGTCGAAATCCGCCTGCTCCGGGCGCATCTTCGTCTCCTGCAGGCAGATCACGTCCGCGTCCGCGAAGGCGCAGAAATCCAGAAAGCCCTTGTTCAGGCAGGCCCGCAGGCCGTTCACGTTCCACGATACCAGCTTCATGTTTGCTCCCCTTTTTGAAAAAAGTCCACAGGTTTTTCCACAATGGCCGCGCAAGGCGTTGGCCTCCGGGAAAGTTTCCGAAGGGGGCCGTGTGGAAAACCACGGCCCCGCCGGCATCATTGTACCGGATTTTTCCGCAAAAAACAACCTTGCCCCCGGCACGGGAAGGGAGTAAAGTGGAGATATCCTGAGGAGAGGGCGGATTTCATGGAAAAAACCCACGGCGGCCTGCGGAATATGACGGTGGGAAGTCCGGCGGGCCACCTGTTTTTCTTTACGCTGCCTCTGCTGCTGGGCAGTTTTTTACAGCAGCTGTACAATATGGTGGACTCGTGGGTGGTGGGCAACTACGTGGGCGACGCGGCGCTGGCCGCCGTGGGCGTGGGCTTTCCCGTGATCTTCCTGTTCTCCTCCCTGTTCATGGGGCTGGCCAACGGCGGCACCGTGGTCATCGCCCAGTTTTACGGCGCCGGCCAGATGGATCGCGTCCGGGATGCGGTGGACACCATATACACCACCTTCGTCCGGGCCATTCTGCCGGTGACGCTGGCCGCCGTGGCGCTGGTCAGGCCGATCCTGTTTCTCCTGCGGGTAAAGCAGAACTGCTATCACGAGGCGTGGGTCTACCTGATCGTGGTGTGCGCGGGCATCGCGGGCACCATCGGCTACAATCTCAACGCCGGCATTCTCAACGGACTGGGCAACAGCCGCACCACCCTGCTGTTTCTGGCGGTGGCCTCGGTGCTGAACATCTTTCTGGATCTGACGCTGGTGCTCTGGGTGGGCTGGGGCGTGCTGGGCGTCGCCGTGGGCACCATCGTCTCGCAGGCCTTTTCGTGGCTGTTCGGCGTCTTTTACATCAACCGGCGCTACCCGGAGATCGGCATTCACCCCTTCAGCCGGCGCTTCGACCGGGAGCTGTTCCGCTCCATCATGGGCATCGGCCTGCCCGCCGGCATCCAGATGTCGCTGGTGGCGCTGGGCTCCATGGTGGTGATGAGCAAGGTGAACACCTTCGGCAAGGAGTTCACCGCCGGCTTCACCGCCGGCAGCAAGCTGGACACGCTGGCCTTTCTGCCCACGCAGAGCCTTGCCGCCGCCGTCACCGCCTACGTGGGACAGAACGTGGGCGCGGGAGAGGCGCTGCGGGTCCGCAGGGGCATCCGCATCACCGTGGGCGCCGCCGTGGTCTGGACGGGAGTGATGACCGTGGTGCTCATGCGCTGCAGCGACGTGCTGATGAGCCTGTTCTCCCCCGAGGCGGCGGTCATCGCCGCCGGCAGCACCTATCTGCGGTGCATCATGCCCTTCTACGTGCTCTTTGCCGTCATGTTCGTCCTCAACGCCGCCATGCGCGGCGCCGGAGACAGCCTGTTTCCCATGATCAACGTGGTGCTGTCCCTGATCCTGCTGCGGGTGCCCTCGGTCTACTGGCTGGCCAACCACTACGGGCCCTCCGCCATGTTTTACGGCTTCGGCATCGGCTGGATTCTGGGCTTCGCCCTGTCCGTGGGATACTATTTCAGCGGGCGCTGGAAGCGCCACAGCTGTCTGGGCGGCAAGCCCCCCGCTCAAAAGAGGGAATAAGTTGTAATTTTGTTCGGATGGTGTTACAATAAAAGTCCATGTGAACAACAACGGGTATTCTTCCATTTGGAATACCGGAAAAGGAGATTCATCACCATGGCAAAAACATTTTATCTCACCACACCCATCTACTACCCCTCGGACAAGCTGCACATCGGCCACACCTACTGCACGGTGGCGTCCGACGCGATGGCCCGCTACAAGCGCCTGCAGGGGTATGATGTCATGTTCGTCACCGGAACCGACGAGCACGGCCAGAAGATCGAGAACAAGGCCAGAGAAGCCGGGATCACGCCCCAGCAGTTTGTGGACAACATCGTGACGGGGCCCAAGGGCGTTCTGGACCTGTGGAAGCTGATGAATATCTCCAACGACCGCTTCATCCGTACCACGGACAGCTATCACGTCCAGACCATCCAGACCATCTTCAAGAAGATGTACGACAAGGGCGACATCTACAAGGGCACCTACAAGGGCAAATACTGCACCCCCTGCGAGTCCTTCTGGACGGAGAGCCAGCTGGTCAACGGCTGCTGCCCCGACTGCGGCCGCCCTGTGGTGGACGCCGAGGAGGAGGCCTACTTCTTCCGGCTGAGCAAGTACGCCGACCGGGTTCGGGATCTGCTGGTGAACACGGACTTCCTCCAGCCCCGCTCCCGCGTCAACGAGATGGTGCACAACTTCATCGATCCCGGTCTGGAGGATCTGTGCGTCTCCCGGACCAGCTTTACGTGGGGCATTCCCGTGACCTTCGACCCCAAGCACGTGGTCTACGTCTGGGTGGATGCGCTGGCCAACTACCTGTCCGTCCTGGGGTACGAGAACGACACCTACCATGATTATGAGAAATACTGGCCCGCCGACGTCCACTTCGTGGGCAAGGAGATCGTGCGGTTCCACTCCATCATCTGGCCCGCCATGCTGATGAGTCTGGGCCTGCCCATGCCCAAGCATGTGTTCGGCCACGGCTGGCTGCTGCTGGACGGCGGCAAGATGTCCAAGTCCAAGGGCAACGTGGTGGACCCCTATGTGCTGGCGGAACGCTACAGCGCCGACGCGCTGCGGTATTTCCTGCTGCGGGACTTCCCCTTCGGCACCGACGGAAACTTCTCCAACGAGCTGCTCATCAACCGCATCAACGTGGATCTGGCCAACGATCTGGGCAACCTGCTCTCCCGCACCACCGCCATGGCGGACAAGTATTTCGGCGGCACCCTGCCGGAGACCCAGGCCGAGGGGCCGGAGGACGCGGAGCTGATCGCCATGGCCTCCGCCCTGCGGGACAGCTACGAGACCCAGATGGAGAAATTTGCCTTCCAGTCCGCGCTGGCGGAGGTGTTCGCCGTCATCGCCCGGGCCAACAAGTATATCGACGAGACGGCGCCGTGGGTGCTGGCCAAGAGCGAGGAGACGACGCCCCGGCTGGCCCGCGTGCTGTACAATCTGGCGGAGGTGCTGCGGATCTGCGGCACGCTGCTGCTGCCCTTCACCCCCGACACCTGCGGAAAGATCTTCGCGCAGATCGGCGCGCCCGAGGCGCTTCAGACATGGGAGCAGGCCGCCGTGTTCGGCGCGCTGCCCCATACCGTGACGCTGCACAAGGGTGAAAATATCTTCCCCCGCATCGACGCCGCCAAGGAGCTGGCCGAGCTGGAGGCGCTGGAGGCTGCCCAGAAGGCGGCTGCCGCCGCCGCTGCCGCGCCCGCGCTGGAGCTGGAGCCGCAGCTGACCGAGTCCGTGGACTTCGACACCTTCTGCAGGAGCGATCTCCGCGTCGTCAAGGTCAAGGCCTGCGACGCCGTGCCCAAGTCCGCCAAGCTGCTGCGCTTCACGCTGGACGACGGCACCGGCACGGACCGGCAGATCCTCTCCGGCATCCACAAGTGGTATGAGCCGGAGCAGCTGGTGGGCAAGACCCTTCTGGCCATCGTGAATCTGCCGCCCCGGAAGATGATGGGGCTGGAATCCAACGGAATGCTGCTCTCCGCCGTCCACACCGAGCACGGCGAGGAGAAGCTGAATCTCGTCATGGCGGACGATCACATTCCCGCAGGCGCAAAGCTCTGCTGAAGCCGGGCTGATCCCGGATGCAAAAGCACGCCGACGGGCGTGCTTTTGCCGCTGTAAGAGCCGCCTGCCGCAAGGAGGACGTATGCTGTCTGACACCCACGCCCACTACGACGATCACGCCTTTGACGCCGATCGGGAGGAGCTGCTCCCCGCCCTGCACAGGGCCGGCGTGGCGCTGATCGTAAACCCCGGCTGCACGGTGGAGAGCTCCCGTGCCGCCGCCGCTCTGGCGGAGCGGTATCCCTTTGTCTACGCCGCCGCCGGCATCCACCCGGAGGACTGCGCCGGCGCCGGAGACGCCGAGTTCGAGGCGATCCGCGCCCTGTGCCTCCGGGAGCGGGTGGTGGCCGTGGGCGAGATCGGGCTGGATTACTACTGGGAACAGAACCCGCCCCGTGACTTTCAGAAACAGGTGTTCCGCCGCCAGCTGGAGCTGGCCCGCGAACTGGATCTGCCCGTGATCGTCCATGATCGGGACGCCCACGGGGACGCGCTGGCCATCGTCCGGGAGTACCCGGAGGTGCGGGGCGTGTTCCACTGCTACTCCGGCAGCCCGGAGATGGCGGAGGAGCTGCTGAAGCTGGGCTGGTATCTGGGCTTCGACGGCCCGGTGACCTACAAAAATGCCCGGCGGGCGCCGGAGGTGGCGGCGGTGACGCCGCTGGACCGGCTTCTGCTGGAGACGGATTCCCCCTATTTGTCCCCCGTGCCCTGCCGGGGCGCCCGGAACGACAGCGGCAACCTCCGCTACATCGCGGACAGGCTGGCCGAGTGGAAGGGCGTTTCCCCGGAGGAACTGGAGGAACGCGCGCTGGACAACGCGCGGAGATTTTTCCGCATTCCCGCGGACGCGTAGCGCCTGCGCAAACTGCAACAGGAAAGGAGCCTGCACCATGGAAAAGGGCTTTACCATCACTTACGAGTACGAGGGCAACCTGTACGTCAACACCACCAACCGCTGCGATTTCAACTGCGAGTTCTGCCTGCGGCACAACACCGCCAGCAGCGGCAGCATCTATACCCACAACCTCTGGCTGAAGCGGGAGCCCACGCGGGAGGAGATTCTGGATTCCATCGAGAGCCGGGATCTGACCCAATACCGCCAGCTGGTGTTCTGCGGCTTCGGGGAGCCCAGCTACCGCATCGCGGACATCTGCTGGGTCATCGACCAGCTGAAGGCCCACGGAAAGAAGATCTTTACCCGCATGGACACCAACGGCACCGGCAGCCTGATCCACGGCAGGGACATTGCGCCCGACTTTGCCGGGCGGTTCGACATGGTGTCCATCTCCCTGAACACCGACACGGCGGAGAAGTACGACGCCCTGTGCCATCCGGCGCTGGAGGGCTCCTATCAGGCCATGAAGGACTTCGCCAGGGAGGTGCGCAGGTATGTGCCGCAGGTGATGATGACCGTGGTGGACACCATTCCGGCGGAGGAGATCGAAAATTGCCGCCGCATCTGCGAGGATGAGGTCGGCGCAGTTTACCGGGTGCGGGAGTACATCAAGGACTGACGGGAGAATAGGACGGCGCCGGGAAGCAAACGCTCCCCGGCGCTCAGCTTGTCAAAGAAGTCCAGGGACTTCTTTGACAAGGGGGATGCGCCCTGCGCCTCGGTTGTCCGCCAAAGGGCGGACAATTCGACGCTCGCTCCGCGAGAAGTGTTTTCGCCCGCGTACACGCCGCGGGCGAAAACAGATTTTACTTTTTTCGCGCCTGCCAGCGCGAACTCTGCGAGGCTTTTTTGACAGTTTGGGCGCCGGGAAGCAAACGCTCCCCGGCGCTGTTTCATTTGCTCCGGCCCTCCAGCACGTCGATCATCCGCTGGGCGAACAGCCGGCCCGCCAGCGCCGCCTCGTCCGGCGAGTTGCCGGCGGCCCCCACCTCCACCAGCAGAGAGCCGGCGGAGACGTGCTGATTGTACCGGGAGTTGCGCAGCAGAATGGGCCGCATCAGCGTGGGATAGGAGGTCAGGGCGTCCTCCTGCAGCGCCACCGCCAGCTTCAGATTTTCCATCCAGTTGGGATGGGCCTTGCCGCTGCCGTCGCTGCCCACCACAATGGTGACCTGCGCCGCGGTGCCCGCGCCGTCGATGGCGGAGACCACCTTGTATTCGTTGCCCTTCGCGTCCTCGATGGCGTCCCGGTGAACGTCCAGAATGAAGCGGATGGTGGGATACTCCGCGAGATAGCTCCGGATGGCCGCCAGAGAGCGGTCATAGGCGCCGTTGTAGCTGGGGTAGTCGTACAGCGTCCGGTCGTGGATGACGGAGATGCCCGCGTCCCCGAAAACCCGCGCCATCTCGTCCCCCACGTGTACGACGCTGTAGCGGGCGTCCGTGGTGCGGTGGCTGCCCGAATAGGTCACGTCCGTCCCCTTGGGCGGGGTGTAGGCCTCGCTGCCGTGGGTGTGGAGGATCAGGAGCTGAGGCCCGTCGCCGCCCAGCTCCGCAGAGAAGGTCTCCTGCAGCGCGGAGGGCGAGAGGGTATGCTTTGTGCTGTTGCTGATGCAGACCTTCCCCACCTGCGTGTAGCCGTCCCCGCCGGAGGGCACCAGCGTCCGGGCGGGAATGCCGTTGTCGGTCTGGGTGGGCGCCGCGGCCAGCGGCGTCTCCGTCACCGGAGTGGTGGTGACGGCGGGAGACGGCTCCGCGCTCCCGGAGGCCGCCGGGGCGGAGGCGTCTGCTGTCTCCTGCGACCACAGCTTCGCCACCTCCTGCCGGGCGGAGAGCAGCAGGGGCGATTCTCCGATGGTCAGGGCCGCGGCCGCCGAGAGACTGTCGTTTTCCCACAGATCCCCCAGCTCCCAGCGCAGCACCGTCAGCGGTGAGGAGGCCTCCCTCCGCAGCGCCGCGGCCGCGGAGGACACCGTGTCGCTCCGGGCGGTGACCAGCGCCGCCCAAAGGGTGGCTGCCGCGGCCGCCAGCGCCAGCAGCCGTCTGGAAAGGTCTCCCCTGTTTCCGGCGGGGATGTTCATGGGCCATCCCTCCTCTCTGGGACAAACCTATGCGGCGGAACGCCGGCTCATGCCAAAAAATCTCCCGGAGCCGCAGGCTCCGGGAGACGGGCGGGATTCAGTTTTTTCGCAGGGGCAGGGTCAGGATAAAGCGGGTGGAGGCCGCGTCGCTCTCCGCCTTCAGCGTGCCCTTGTGCTCGGCGACGATGGAGGCGGCGATGGGCAGGCCCAGCCCGAAGCCGGACTGCTCCCCGCGGGAGTCGTCCGCGCGGTAGAACCGCTCGAACAGGCGGGGAAGCTGCTCCGTCGGGATGGGGCCGTTCTGATTCTCATTGGCCACCTGCAGCCGGGCGGCGCGCTCGGTCCGCTGCAGCGTCATGCGGATGGTTCCGCCGGTCCGCCCGTATTTGATGGCGTTGTCCAGCAGGACGGAGATCACCTGCCGGAGCTGATCGGCGCTGCCGGTGACGGAGATGTTCTCCGGCAGCTCGTATTCCAGCGGCTTGCCGGCCTCGAAGGCCACCGGCTCAAAGAGCAGGGCGCAGTCCGTGGCCACCTCGGAGAGATTCACCTGACCGAAAACGGCGGTGCGCACCATGTTGTCCGCCCGGGCCAGCGTCAGCATCTCCTCCACCAGCGTCTTCATGCGGATGGCCTCGGAGTGGATGTTGTCGGTCCAGCGGGCCTGTTTTTCCGGCAGGGGGCCGGCCTCCATCAGTTCCGCGTTGGACAGGATCACCGTCAGCGGCGTTTTCAGCTCGTGGGAGGCGTCGGACAGGAACTGGCGCTGCTGCTTCCACGCCTTTTCCACGGGCTTCGTCACCCAGTAGGCCAGCAGCACCGACACGCCCAGCAGCAGGAGCAGGGCCGCCGCGCCGATCTGGAAATTGGAGGCCATCATGGATTTCAGCGTGGCCTTCTCCATGGACATATCCACGAAGGCGATACGGGTGAAAAAGGCGTTCCGCTGGCGCAGATACCGCAGGTCGTACTGGGCGACGGTTCCCTCCGAACTGTTTTGCTGGAGGCAGTCGTTGACGATGGAGGTCAGCGTATCCGTGTTTTCCAGATTGTCGTAGGTGCCGCCGGTGACATAGGCGGTGCCGTCGCTCCAGACCTCCACCGTGAAGTAGGGCAGCTGAACCTTGCCGGAGCCGATGTCCAGCCCCGCGTCCGGCGCGCCGCCGGTGCTGGGGACGACGGAATCCTGCGTGATGACCCGCTGGAGAAGCTGGGTGGCGTTGTGCTCCAGAATCCGCTTCGCGGAGTTGAGGCCGGAGAGAAACACCACGGCCAGAATGGCCGTGACCAGCAGCATGCAGATCGCCACGAATTTCAGTCGCAGTTTTTTGATCACGGGCCTCGGCCCCCTCTCTCCCGCGGGCGCGGGTTAATCGCTCTCCGTCTCCAGACAGTAGCCCAGCATACGGATGGTCTTGATCCTGACGGAGGAGCGCAGATGCTCCAGCTTTTTGCGGAGGAAGGAGATGTAGACCTCCACGTTGTTGTCCTCCGCGTCGGACTCATAGCCCCAGATTTTCAGCAGCAGCTTTTCCTTGGTGATGACCATGTTCTGATTGAGCATCAGCAGCTCCATCATGTCGAATTCCTTGCGGGAGAGGCGCACCGAGCGGTCCCCGCACAGCAGGGTGTAGGTGCCCTTCTCCAGCCGCAGATCCCCGAAGGACAGGGCGTCCGTGTCCCGCAGCTCCGGCTGGCGCCGGGTCAGGGCCCGGATGCAGGCCAGCAGTTCCTTGGGCTCAAAGGGCTTGGTCAGATAGTAGTCCGCGCCGCTGTCCAGCCCCGTGACCTTGTCCGTAGTCTCGGACCGGGCGGTGAGCATCAGCACCGGCGTGGAATTTTCCTCCGCCCGGAGGCGGCGGAGCACCGTGAAGCCGTCCAGCTTGGGCAGCATCACGTCCAGCAGAATGACATCGTATATGGCGGAGAGCGCGTTGTCCAGCCCGGCCTCTCCGTCGTGGCAAACGTCCACGGTGTATCCGTTCAGTTCCAGAAGGTCCTGCAGCGTCGCCGCCAGCCGGACCTCGTCCTCTACCACCAGAACCCGCATGAAAAGTACCTCGATTCGTCAGTCTGTCCGTCAAAGGGGCGGATATGGAAGGACAGGGAGACCGGACATCCTCCGGTCTCCCCCATCCTATCAGGCTTCTCTGGAAATTTCAACTCCCGTCAGGAGGCGATGCCGCTTTTTGCGACGCTCAGCAGGGCGCCGAGGCTGTCGCTGCCCATGGAATAGATGGTGGTATCGCCGCTGACCCGGACGTACTCCCCGCTGCCGTCCGCCGTGGCGCCGCCGACGGTGAGCGTCAGCGTCTGCTCTTCGCCGCTGTCGTCGGTATAGGTCACGGTGAGCACGGCCGTGGGCTTGTCGAAGCCGCAGAGCGTCACCGCCTTGGCGCTGGGCTTGTAGTCCTGGCAGGCGGTCACGGTCAGCGCGCTCAGCTCCGAGATCAGGGAGGTGACGGACTCGCTGCCGGTGACGTCCTTCCCCCCGCTGGTCCATGTGACGGAGGAGGCCGTGCCGGCGCTGGAAGCCGCGCTGGAATCGGCGGCAGCCGTGACCTTGGAGGTCAGCGTGGTCTCCGCCGTGCCCTTCACGGAGACGGAGACGATCTGATCCTCGGCGAGAATGGGAAGCTGGGGCAGCTTCATCATGTCGTAGATGCCCTTGGAAAGCTCGTCGTGCAGCGTGCTTTCAATGACGTAGATGGCGGAGTCGTCGCCGTTCATCATCATGTAGTAGCTGCCGGAGCCTCCGGCCACCTCGCTGCCCAGCGCGAATACCGTCTGGGTGCCGGCGGAGTCCGTGGCGGTCAGCGTGGCGGAGGGGCTGTCCAGTCCGTAGGCCGCCAGCGTGTCGCCCTTGGTGATGGTCTGCTGGGGAACCAGCGAGGTGATGGTGTTCACCAGCTTGGTGAGATAGTCGTTGTCCAGCGGGAAGTCCGGATCGTCGGTCCAGCGCCACGTGCCGTCCTTGTCCGCGTCGAAGGACAGCGTGGCCGTGCCGTTGCTGTAGGTCAGGGCGGTGTACTGGGCGGAGGCGTCGGTCACGGCGCTCTGGGCCGCCGTGGCGGAGGAGGCCGCGTCTGCCGCGGCGCTGCGGCGGTTCACCGCCTTGACGATCAGCAGCACCGCCACCAGAGCGGCCAGCAGCGCCAGCAGGACGAGCAGCGTCCGTTTTTGCTTTTGGTTCATGAGCGGGTCCTCCCTTTTACAGCTTGCGCCGGCGCATCCAGCGGACGAAGCCGAAAATCAGCAGGCCCACGGGCAGCACGAAGATGAACAGCGCCGCCCAGATGCCGCCGGTGGAGATGGTGTTGGTGGGGTCCTCCAGACTGACGGGGTCCACACTGATGGAGGAGATGTCCTTGAAGCCCGCCGTGACGGAGGACATGAACAGGTCGGAGTTGGCGATGTTGGTATAGCGGCTCAGAATGTCCTGATTCACCAGAGAGTCGGAGCCGTACACCGTCAGCCGGGCGGTGATGTTGTCGTCGATCTTCTCGGTGGCCACGGCGGCCACGTCGTAGGTGCCCTTGGTCTGCGTGTTCTCATCCACCACGCTGTAGCTGTTGGCGGAGGTGGTCAGGAAGGGCGTCACGGTGATGGTGCTGCGGGTGGGCTGGGAGATGCTGAAGCCGCGGGAGGCGTACATCATCAGCGTGGCGTCGCTGTCCACGCCGGAGGCGGCGTCCACGGAGGTGTCCACCTGCGGGAAGAACAGATAGGGGTTGTTCTGATAGCAGCGCTGGGTGTCGGCGATCATGCCGTCGGCGATCCGCAGGCCGTAGTCGGAGCAGAGCGTCTCAAAATTGGTCAGCTTCAGGGGCTGGCCCGCCATGCAGTAGATCACCTGACCGCCGCCGGCCAGATATTTCAGCAGGGCGGACAGCTCGTCGTCCGCCAGATCCTTGGTGGGATCGTTGATGACCAGCAGATCGCAGTCGGAGGGGATGCCGCCGTCCGTCAGCAGGTTCACGGAGGAGACGGACATATGCACCTTATCCAGCAGGGAGTCGATGGAGGAGGGCAGCGCCGTCTCGCCGTGGCCGGTGGTCTCGTACACCTTGCGGGTGGAATCCGTCAGCACGCCGTCGATGGCGGAGAGCAGCCGCCCCTCGGCATCGAAGCTGGTCTCCTTGTTGGTGCCGTACATATAGTAGGACATCTCGTCATAGCCGATGATGTCGCTGATGCTGACGGTCTCCTGCCGGCCGGTATCGGCGCAGGTGACGACGATGGTGTTGGCCTCGCAGTTGTACTTGGTCAGCACGGAGGGATACACGGTGGGGTCCACGTATTCCAGAGACAGGTGATCCGACGTGGACACGTATTTGTCGAGGAACCGCACGATGCGGGAATCCACGCTCTTTTTGTCCGCCAGCACGTGAATCGCCACGTCGCTGGTCATCTTCGACAGATAGTCCTCGGAGGTCTGGGAGATGTTGTAGATCTGGCTGTCGGTCATATCGAACTGCGTGGCCGTCTGGGGCAGCTGTCCGATGATGAGATTGAACACGATCACGGCCACCACCGCCAGCGCGGTGATGCCGGCGGAGAAGGCTCCCCTGCGGGAGGAGTGCCTGCGCAGCAGCTCGGTGCCGGGGCGTTTGGCCGTCTCCGCCGTTCCGACGGAGGACTTTTTGAAAAATGACATATCCGGCACCTCCTCAGTTCCACCGCCGCTTCTGGATGACCTGTACCGTCAGGAAAACCAGCAGCGCGATCAGGGAAAGATAGAGCAGCAGCCCGCTCAGGTCAAAGACGTGATCGGACGCGAAGGAATCAAAGGCGTTCAGCAGGGAGAACTTCCCCAGCGCGTCGGGCAGCAGGCTCTTGAACTTGGAGGAGTCGTGCCAGTAAAAGCCCAGCAGCACCGCGGTACCCGCGACCGCCGTGCCGACGGTGATCTTCCAGTTGTCCGACAGGGAGTTCAGCAGGAAGCAGACGATGGCCAGCACGATGAACAGGCCGCCCAGCGAGCCGCCCGCGGAGGTGGGCAGGTAACTGGTCAGGCCGTCCCAGAGGTACAGCACCAGCAGGATGCAGAAGGTGCCCACGGCGGCGATGATCTGGCTCTCCGTCAGGGCGGAGATCAGCAGGCCCACGGCGATCTCCACGGCGCCCAGCAGGAAGAACGCCAGAATGGTGGCGTAGTCCGCCCGGAGGAACGCGGTGCCGTTGAGCTTGATGATCAGCGGGCACAGGCAGGAAATCAGCACCGGCACCGCCAGTACCGACAGCAGGGCGAAATACTTGCCCAGCACCACGGAGGTCACGGAGGCCGGCGAGGTCAGCAGCAGCTGATCCGTCTTGCTGTGGCGTTCCTCCGCCATGGAGCGCATGGTGAGGATGGGGATGAGCACCATAAACACGAACAGCGTTCCCGACAGGGCCGAGGAGAAATAGGGCTGTCCGGCGAACAGGTTGTAGGCCATGAAGTAGATGCCCACGAACAGGGTCATCACCGCCACGAACAGCCAGCCCGTCATGGAGTTGAAATAGGAGTGAAACTCCCGCTTATAGATCGCTTTCATTGCCGGTTCCCTCCTTTTCCTCGGCTTCCTCCCCCTCCGGGGCGGCGGCTTCCTCCGGAACGGAGGAGCCGGTCAGCAGGGCGGCAGCCTTGGCGGCCACCGCGTCGTCGTCATCGGTGAGATCCAGGAACACATCCTCCAGAGAGGCCATGCGGACGCCCAGCTCCACCAGCGGGCATTTGGCCTCGGCAAAGGCGTAAAACAGCTGCTCCCGGGGATCGCCCTCCACCGTCAGCTCCGCGTGAACGGTGCCGTCGCTGTTTTCGGTGAGAACGTGGCTGCGCACCTGCGCCTGTCCGGCCAGAATTGATTCCACCGCGGAGCGGGAGCCCCGCGCCGTCAGCGCCAGCTGATCGGTGGAGGACAGCAGCTCCTCCAGATGCTCCGGCGTGTCGCAGGCCACGAACCGGCCCTTGCGGATAATCAGCACGTGATCGCACACCGCCCGGATCTCCGAGAGGATGTGAGAGCTGATGATCACCGTATGCTCGCGGGCCAGTTGGCGGATCAGGTCGCGGATCTCCACCACCTGCTTGGGGTCCAGACCCACGGTGGGCTCGTCCAGAATGATGATCTTCGGGAAGCCCAGCATCGCTTGGGCCAGTCCCACCCGCTGCCGGTAGCCCTTGGACAGGTTCCGGATGAGCCGGTTGGACATCTCCTCCAGATGGGTCAGGGCGACGCAGCGGCCGATCTGGTTTTCCCGTTCGGTCTTGGGAATCCGCTTCAGCTCGGCCACGAACCGCAGGTACTCCAGCACGGTCATGTCGGGGTAGAGCGGCGGCAGCTCCGGCAGGTAGCCGATGCACCGCTTGGCCGCCTCCGGCTCCTCCAGCACGTTGTGCCCCTCAATGACCACGTCTCCCTCCGTCGCGGCCAGATAGCCGGTCATGATGTTCATGGTCGTGGTCTTTCCGGCGCCGTTGGGCCCCAGAAAACCGAAAATCTGGCCGTCCTCCACCGTAAAGCTCAGGTGGTCCACCGCGTTGCGGCCGCCGTAGCACTTTACCAGGTTTTTGACTTCAACCACACAAAAAACCTCCTTCGCGGACAGGACGGGCCGCAAGGCCCGTCCGTTGTCACATAGCGATTATTATAATAAGACGCGGAACTGAAAGCAATCTTAAAAAGGCGGCGGAGCGTCCGGCGGAGAAATTTTCACCGAAATTTAAAAAATTTCTGTGGTTTTTCAAGATTCATTTCAGAATGGTCTGATAAAAATGAAACTGTCCTCCGGAGAAGCAGGCCGGCGGACAGCGGCCCGCCGCAGGAAGCGGACCGCGGGACCTTTCGTTTTCTTCTTTTTCTCTCTCTCCAAGTCAAAGGGGCCGCGCAGACGCGCGGCCCCTTTGACGTTCTTCTTTCCCGGGGGAGACGGAAAATTTTCCCTGCGCCTTGCAAATGAGCGGGCGGGCGAATATAATGATCGCAAGTGAAGGATTTAACAAAACGCTCAAAAAGGTCTCCGCTTGCCGGTGATCGCAGCTTTTTACGGAGGTATGCAAATGAGAGGCGTACACAGCGCGGTGGACGACATCCGCCGCAACGTTTTTACGGAGGTTGCCCGGCTGGCCTATGAGGGCGGGGACTATTCCCGCATCGATCTGATCCCCTACAAGATCGTGCCCGGCGAGGTGGCCCGGCACCGCCACGACGTTTTTCTGGAGCGGGCCATCGTGCAGGAACGGCTGCGTCTGGCCTGCGGCCTGCCCCTGCAGCCGGTGGACGTCATGGCCCCGGCCAGCAGCGGCATCGACGCCGCCGCTGCCGCGGACGACAAGTTTTTCACCGAGCCGCTGGTCAACATCATCACCTTCGCCTGCAACGCCTGCCCGCCCAAGCAGGTGTGGGTCACCAACGCCTGTCAGGGCTGCATCTCCCACCCCTGCATGAACGTGTGTCCCAAGGACGCCGTCACGGTGGACAAGGACAAGCACTCCGTCATCGACCAGAGCAAGTGCATCAAGTGCGGCAAGTGCGTCAGCCAGTGCCCGTATCACGCCATCACCAAGATCGAGCGGCCCTGCGCCGCGGCCTGCGGCATGGACGCCATCGAGTCCGACGAGCACGGCCACGCCAAGATCAACTACGACAAGTGCGTCTCTTGCGGCATGTGTCTGGTGAACTGCCCCTTCGCCGCCATCGCCGACAAGAGCCAGATCTTCCAGATCATCAACGCCATCAAGCGGGGCTCTCAGGTGATCGCCTGCGTGGCTCCGGCCTTCGTCAGCCAGTTCGGCGAGAAGGCCACCCCCGCCCGCCTGAAGGCGGCCATGCGCCGGCTGGGCTTTGAGGACGTGGTGGAGGTGGCCGTGGGCGCCGACCTCTGCACCATTGAGGAGGCCGAGGACTTTCTGGAGAAGGTGCCCGCTCAGCAGCCCTTTATGGGCACCTCCTGCTGCCCTGCGTGGTCCGTCATGGCGAAAAAGCTGTTCCCGGAGTTCAGGGATTACATCTCCATGGCGCTGACGCCCATGGTCATCACCGCCCGCATGGTCAAAAAGGAGCATCCCGACGCCCGCATCTGCTTCATCGGGCCCTGCGCCGCGAAAAAGCTGGAGGCCAACCGCAGATCCGTGCGCTCGGACGTGGATTACGTGCTGACCTTCGAGGAGCTGCAGGGAATGTTTGACGCCAAGGGCGTGGACTTCTCCCAGATGGAGGAGCGGCCGGAGGACGATTTCACCGAGGGTACCGCCGCGGGCCGCGGCTTCGCCGTGGGCGGAGGCGTGGCAAAGGCCGTGGCGGAGGCCATCCGGGAGCTTGAGCCGGAGCGCCAGGTTCTCATCGACTACGGCGACGGCCTGCGGGAGTGCCGCAAAATGCTGCTGATGGCCAAGGCCGGCAAGCGCAACGGCTATCTGCTGGAGGGCATGGGCTGCCCCGGCGGCTGCGTGGCCGGCGCCGGCACCATCACGCCCGTGAAGGAGAGCGCCCAGAAGGTGGAGACCTACAAGCAGGCCGCCCCCAGGCAGAGCGTGATGGAGAGCCGCTTCAAGGAGAAGCTGGGCGAAGTGGAAAAGGAGTGATCCTCCGCGGATGGCCTGCTCCCCTTTGCGGCGGAGCGAAAATCCGCGGCTGCCCGCAAAAAATTTGAAAACGCTGCCCGCAAAAAAGTGCGCGAACCTTTGACGGTTCGCGCACTTTTGCTATGCAGCGCCGCGGGGGTCAGGCCGTCACGCTCTCGAACTGGCTGTTGTACAGGTCGGCGTAGAAGCCGCCCCGGGCCAGCAGCTGGTCGTGGGTGCCCTGCTCCACGATGTCGCCGTCCCGCATGACCAGAATCAGGTCCGCGTCCCGGATGGTGGACAGGCGGTGGGCAATGACGAAGCTGGTGCGGCCCCGCATCAGGTTGTCCATGGCCTTCTGGATGCGCTGCTCCGTCCGGGTGTCCACCGAACTGGTGGCCTCGTCCAGAATCAGAATGCGGTCGTCGGCCAGAATGGCCCGGGCGATGGTCAGCAGCTGCTTCTGTCCCTGAGAGACGTTGCTGGCGTCCTCGTTCAGCTCCATCTGGTAGCCGCCGGGCAGCGTGCGGATGAAGTGATCGGCGTGCGCGGCCTTTGCCGCCGCGATCACCTCGTCGTCGGTGGCGTCCAGACGGCCGTAGCGGATGTTCTCCATGATGGTGCCCTTGAACAGCCACGTGTCCTGCAGCACCATGCCGAAGCCCCGGCGCAGGTCGCTGCGGTTGAACTCCCGGACGTCGTGGCCGTTGAGGGTGATGCTGCCGCCGCTGACGTCGTAGAACCGCATCAGCAGCTTGACCATGGTGGTCTTGCCTGCGCCGGTGGGGCCCACGATGGCCACCTTCTGCCCCGGCTGCACGTCGCTGTTGAAATCGTGGATGATGATTTTGTCCGGCTGATAGCCGAAGCGGACGTGGCGGAAGCTGACCTGCCCGTCGATGTCGGCGGGGTCGGCGGGATGCTCCACGGTCTGCTCTTCCTCCGGCTCGGCCAGAAACTCAAAGACGCGCTCGGCGGCGGCGGCCATGCTCTGCAGCATATTGGACACCTGCGCCAGCTGCTGGATGGGCTGGGTGAAGTTCCGCACGTACTGGATGAACGCCTGAATGTCGCCGATGGTGATGAGGCCCTGCGCGGCGAAGATGCTGCCCGCCACGGCCACGCCCACGTAGCCCAGATTGCCCACGAAGGTCATCACCGGCATCATCAGTCCGGAGAGGAACTGGCTCTTCCACGCCGAGTCGAACAGGCTGCCGTTGGCGATGTCGAAGGTCTGCAGAACGGACTCCTCGCGGTTGAAGGCCCGAATGACCCCGTGGCCGGCGTAGACCTCCTCCACCTGCCCGTTGACGGTGCCGAGAAAGTTCTGCTGGGCCTTGAAATACTTCTGGCTGAAGCGCACCACCAGCATCACGAGAACCGTGGAGACCGGCAGGATCAGCAGGACGATCAGGGTCATGCGGGGACTGATGGACAGCATCATCACCAGTACGCCCAGCATGGTGGTCACGCTGGTGATGAGCTGGGTGATGCTCTGGTTCAGGCTCTGGCCCAGCGTATCCACGTCGTTGGTGATGCGGCTGAGCACCTCGCCCACCGTCCGCCCCTCGAAATAGGACAGGGGCAGGCGGTTGATCTTTTCGGAGATCTGACGGCGGAAGTCGTAGCAGACCTTCTGGGACATCCCCGTCATGATCCAGCCCTGCACAAAGGAGAACAGGGCGGAGAGCAGGTACAGCCCCAGCAGGAACAGCAGGATTTTCCCGATATAGCCGAAGTCGATGGAGCCGGTGCCGGTGAGCCGGGCCACCCAGCCGGTGGCCAGCGCGGTGGTGGCTCTGGCCAGAATCTTCGGCCCCACGATGTTGAACAGCGTGGACAGCACGGCAAACACAAAGACCATCAGAAAGCTGAGCTTGTAGCGGCCCATGGCGGCGATGAGCTTGCGGGCGGTGCCCTTGAAATCCTTGGGCTTTTCCACGGCGCCGGGCCCGTGGCCCATGGGGCCGCGGGGGCGGAAGGTATTGTTGGGTTTCTCTGCCATTACTGTGCGCCTCCCTTCCCGTCCAGCTCGCTCTGGCTGAGCTGGCTGCGGGCGATTTCCTGATATTCCGGGCACCCGGCCATCAGCTGGGCGTGGGTGCCCCGGCCCACGATGCGGCCCTCGTCCAGCACCAGAATCTGATCCGCCCGGAGGACGGTGGAGATCCGCTGCGCCACGATGATGACGGCGGCGTTCCGGGTCTTGCCGGCCAACGCCCGCCGCAGGGTCACGTCCGTTTTGTAATCCAGCGCGGAAAAGCTGTCGTCGAACAAATAGACCTTGGGATCGCAGGCGATGGCGCGGGCGATGGACAGCCGCTGCTTCTGCCCGCCGGAGACGTTGGAGCCGCCCTGCGCGATGGGGCTCTCATACCGGGAGGGCTTGGCGTCGATGAACTCCGACGCCTGCGCGATGGCGGCGGCCTCCTCCATCTGCCCGTCGGTGATCTGATCGCCGCCGAACTTCAGGTTGGACTCGATGGTGCCGGAGAACAGCGTCCCCTTCTGGGGCACATAGCCCAGCAGACTGTGCAGCCGGTGCTGGGTGATCTGCCGCACGTCCACGCCGTCCACGGTGACGCTGCCGCCGGTGACGTCGTAGAACCGGGGAATAAGGTTCAGCAGCGTGCTTTTGCCGCAGCCCGTGGAGCCGATGATGGCCGTGGTCTCGCCGGGGCGGGCGGTGAAGGTGATGTGCTCCAGCACGTCCGCGTCCGCGCCGGGATAGCGGAAGGAGACGTCTTGGAAGGACACCTCGCCGGCCCAGTCGGACTTTTCCACAGCCTGATCCGCGGGGGGATCAAGGATGGTGGGCGCGGTCTGCAGCACCTCGCAGATGCGGTTGGCCGCCACGCCCGCACGGGGCAGCATGATGGAGATGGTGGTCAGCAGCAGGAAGGACATGACGATCTGCATGGTGTAGGAGATGAAGGCGATGAGCTGGCCCACCTGCATATTGCCGGTGTCCATGGACTTGCCGCCGAACCATACGATGGCCAGCGTGACGCAGTTGAGAATCAGCATCATGATGGGCAGCATGAAGGTCATGACCCGGTTGGTGAAGAGCTGGGTCTTCATGAGATCGGTGCTGGCCTCGTCAAACCGCTTCTCCTCGTACTTCTCCCGGGAGAAGGCCCGGATGGGCATGATGCCCGTGAGAATTTCACGGGAGACCAGATTCAGCCGGTCCATCAGGGTCTGCATGATGCGGAACTTGGGCAGGGCGAAGCGCATCAGCACCAGCACCAGCACGATGAGCACAGCCACGGCGGCGGCGATGATCCACGACAGGCCCACGTGCATCTGCAGCACCCGGATGATGCCGCCGATGCCCAGAATGGGGGCGTAGGCCACCATCCGCAAGATCATCACGCAGGTCATCTGAACCTGCTGGACGTCGTTGGTGGTGCGGGTGATGAGAGACGCGGCGGAGAAGGAGTCCATCTCCGCGTTGGAGAAGCGGACGACCCGGCTGAACACGCCCCGGCGCAGATCCCGCCCGATGGCGGCGCTGACCCGCGCGGCCAGCAGGCCCACGCCCACGGCGGCGACCACCATCAGCAGGCTGAAGCCCAGCATCTGCCGGCCCATATGCCAGAGATAGGCCATCTGCACGCTGTGGGCGGTGCCCTGCGCCTGATAGTCCAGCTGCACCAGCAGCACCGCCTGCTTGGCAAGGGTGTCCTGCGTGCTCTGATCCACGGAGGCGAGCATCTGCTTCAGCGTCGCCTGCAGCTGCGCCCGGCCGGAGGCACCCATGGCGGCGAACGCCGTGTTCACCGTGTCCAGATCGGAAGCCTCGGGGACGGCGCTCTCCTCGCCCAGCCGCTTGGCGGCGGACTGGGAGGCGGCCATATACAGCGCCACGTCCGGCGTGGTGAGGGCCTGCTCCACCGCGGAGCGGTCCGCTCCGGCGGAGAGCTGCCGGACGCCGTCGGCGTCGGCGGGGCCGTAGGCGGCGTCCACCATGGCGGCGTCGTCCTCGCTCATCAGCAGCTCCAGACTGGCGAGGGTCGCGGAGCGCACCGTGTTCGGCGCGGCGCTCTCCACGCCGCCCTGCTGGATGCCCACGTCCACGATGTCGGAGGTGTACCCCGGCAGAGCCAGATCGCAGTAGGCCTGCACCATCAGCAGCGCCACAATCAGCACACAGGCCTGCCAGTGCTTGCCCAGCTGTCTGAATACGTTCAGCATTCCGTGTCCTCCCTTTCCGGACAGGCGTGTCCGCCGCGGGCGGCGGTTTCCTCGTCCATGATCCGCTGAGCCATGGTCAGATCGGCCATGATGCGGCGCACGTTCTCCGCCCCCATGCGGTTCAGCACGCCCTGCAGGTAGACGTTTACCGCCTCCTCGCACCGGCGGCGGGCCCGGTCCCCCTCCGGGGTCAGCCGCACCAGCGTTTTGCGCCGGTCGGCCGGGTCCGCCTCCCGCCGGATCAGCCCCTCCCGCTCCAGCGTTTTGAGATCGCGGGAGACGGCGGGCGGCGCGGCGTGATAGCAGCGGGACAGCTCCGAGACGTAAACCGCCCCCTCCTGCCCGTAGGTCTGAATGGTGAAGTGCAGCCGCTGCAGCATGGGGAAGTGGCATTTGGGGCAGTCCGACACAGCCGCGCCGAAGCCCCGGTGAATGGCCCGCTTCAGCCCGCCCATCAGATGCAGCACCTCCAGATAGGATACCTGTTCTTCCATGGGTCGCTCCTCTCATTTGTTGGCAAATGCAAATAATTAACATGAGTTAAATAACGCACTGCTTATTATACCCCGCTGTCCGCTGGAGACAAGGGAAGAAAAAGAAAAATCAGCCGGATTTTCCGGCTGATTTTTGGCGAATATCGACAAAAAACGAAAATCACTGCAGCCTGCGGGTCTGGAGCGCCCGCGTGGCGTTGAGAATGGCGATGAAGGCCACGCCCACGTCGGCAAAGACGGCCTCCCACATATTGGCCATGCCGAGGGCGCCTAGGATCAGCACCAGCAGCTTCACGCCCAGCGCGAAGCCGATGTTCTCCTGCACGATGCGCAGGGTCTTGCGGGCAATGCGCATGGCCAGCGCGATGCGGGAGGGCTTGTCGTCCATCAGCACGATGTCCGCGGCCTCGATGGCGGCGTCGGACCCCATGGCGCCCATGGCGATGCCCACATCCGCCCGGGTCAGCACCGGCGCGTCGTTGATGCCGTCGCCCACAAAGGCCAGTCTGGACTTGGGGGCCTTGGAGGACAGCAGCTCCTCCACCCGGTCAACCTTGTCGGAGGGCAGCAGCTCCGCGTGGAACTCGTCCACCCCCAGCTCCTGCGCCACGGCGGCGGCCACCTCTTTGGTGTCGCCGGTGAGCATGACGATCCGCTTTACGCCGCTGGCCTTCAGGGCTGCGATGGCCGCCGCGGCGTCCTCCTTGGGCTGGTCGGAGATGACGATGTGTCCGGCGTAAAAGCCGCCGATGGTCACATGGACAATGGTGCCCGCCAGCTCGCAGGGCAGCCACTTCACGCTCTCCCGCTCCATCAGGCGGCTGTTGCCCACGCACACGGGCTTCCCGTCGATCTTCGCCCGGACGCCGTGTCCGGCGATCTCCTCCACGTCGGAGAGGCGGGCCGTGTCCGGCGCGGTTCTGCAGGCCGCCCGGAGAGACTGGGAGATGGGGTGATCGGAGTAGCTCTCCGCCAGCGCGGCGTATTCCAGCAGCTCGTCGGCGGAAAAATGCTCCTCGGGGTGGACGGCGGTGACGGTGAAGGTGCCCCGGGTCAGGGTGCCGGTCTTGTCGAACACCACGGTGTCCGTCCGGGCCAGCGCCTCCAGATAGTTGCTGCCCTTCACCAGAATGCCGCACTTGGACGCGCCGCCGATGCCCGCGAAAAAGCTCAGCGGCACCGAGATCACCAGCGCGCAGGGGCAGGAGATCACGAGGAAGATCAGCGCGCGGTGGAACCAGTCGGAGAAGCTGCCCACGAAAATGGGCGGCACAAAGGCCAGCGCCGCGGCGGCAAGGACCACGCAGGGCGTGTACACCTTGGCGAAGCGGGTGATGAAGTTCTCGCTGGCGGCCTTTTTCTCGCTGGCGTTCTCCACCAGATCCAGAATCTTGGCCACCGTGGACTCCCCGTAGGGGCGGGAGACCCGGATGCGCAGCAGGCCGCTCTGGTTGACGCAGCCGCTGATGATGTCGTCTCCGGCCCGGACGTCCCTGGGCGCGGATTCGCCGGTGAGGGCGGCGGTGTCCAGCGTGGAGGCGCCTTCGATCACGGCGCCGTCCAGCGGCACCCGCTCGCCGGGCTTCACCACGATCACGTCGCCCACGGCCACGGATTCGGGAGACACCTTTTCCAGCGCGCCGTTCCGCTCCACGTTGGCGTAGTCCGGGCGAATGTCCATCAGCGCGGAGATGGACTGGCGGGATTTGTCCACCGCCATGTCCTCAAACAGCTCGCCTACCTGATAGAACAGCAGCACGAACACCGCCTCGGCGTACTCCGCCGTGGCGAAGGCGCCCACCGTGGCCAGCGCCATCAGAAAGTTTTCGTCAAACACCTTGCCGTGCAGGATGTTGCGGGCAGCGCGCCACAGCACGTCCCAGCCCACGATGAGATAGGGAATCAGATAGAGGGGCCACAGGGACAGGGTCCAGGACGCGGCGGCGCCCGTCCCGCGGCTGACGCTCAGCAGGGGCACGGGCCCCGGCAGGCCGATGGGGGGCAGCAGCTTCACCGCGATGAGCAGCGCGCCGGCAATGAGGATGCGGGCCAGCATGACCTTTCGGGAGCCCTCCTCGCCGTGTCCGTCCTCGCTGTGCCCGTCCTCCCCGGCGCAGCAGGCGCAGCCGCCGCCGGAGCAGCTCTTTTTGCCCTCGTCGGCGCAGCAGTCGTCCGAATGTTTTTTACGCATGGTGATCGCCCTCCTCCGTCACGTGCTCGAGACCCTGATCGATGATCGTGCGCACATGGCCGTCCGCCAGCGCGTAGAACACCGTCTTGCCGTCCCGGCGGGATTTGACCAGCCGCGCGGTTTTCAGCGCCCGCAGCTGGTGGGAAATGGCCGACTGGGTCATGCCCAGCAGAGCCGCGATGTCGCACACGCACATCTCCGACTCAAAGAGAACGTACAGAATGCGCACCCGCGTGGAGTCGCCGAAGATGCGGAACAGCTCCGTCAGGTCGTAGAGCGTGTCCTCGTCGGGAATGGTCTTCTGCACGCGCTCCACGATGTCCTTGTGGGTGCAGAAAAAATCGCAGCACTCGGCGCTGCGGCAGTCCTCCATAGAAATGCCTCCCAACATATGAATGATTGTTCATGTGTTCATTATACACATCCTGACGTCTCTGTCAATGCCTGTTTGAAAAAAGTGGAAACCATGGGGATTTGGTGATACACTAACTCTGTATTCTCAACAGGAAAGGACATTTTTTATGAGTGAACTGAAGGAATACGCCCGCGAGCGTATTCGGAGCAACGCGTATATGCACTACAACCACATCGAGCTGGTGGAGATCGCCCCGGATCGGGCCGAATTCCGCATGACGATTTTTTCGGAGAGCAAGAACACCTACGGCATGATCCACGGCGGCGCCATCTATACGCTGGCGGACAACGCCACCGGCACGGCGGCCTTCACCGACGGGCGGAGCTACGTCACCCAGACCAGCGCCCTCCACTTTCTGCGGAACGTGTCGGAGGGGACGATTCGGGCCTCCGCCGTCGTCCGGCACCGGGGCCACTCCACCTGCCTTGTGGCGGTGGACATCACCGCGGAGGACGGCAGGCTGCTGGCCACGGGAGAGTTCACCTTCTTCTGCGTGGACCGGGAGATCATGAAGCGGCGGGCCTCCGGCAAGGCATAAAAAGCGCCGGGGCCAAAAGGCCCCGGCGCTGCCGCACGGGTCTGAGCTGCCTGCCGGCGCTCAGACGGTGCGAAAAAAATCCTGATAGGAGCGGATGTACTCGTCCGCCAGACGCTGAATCTCCGGCTGATCGGCCTCGGAAGCGGAATCCCAGACGGCGGCCACCCGGAATCCGGCGGATTTGGCGGTGCGGATGGCGGGAAGCGAATCCTCGAACACGACGCACTGATCCCGGCTGCACTGCAGGCGGGTCAGGCACTTTTCATAGAGAAGGGGCGTATCCTTGCCGCAGCCGGCCTCCGTGCAGGTCAGCATCCCCCGGAAATACTCCAGCAGGCCCGTGCGGCGCAGGGCCGCCTCCGCCAGAGCCCGGTCCATGGCCGTGGCCAGGTACATCCACACGCCCTGCATTTTCAGCAGAGAGAGAAAACGGGCGGCGCCGGGCTTGGCCGGAGCCTCCTCCCGGTAAAAGCGGCTTACCCGGCTTTGAACCAGCTCAATAAGCTCGTCCTCGCTTTGCTCCAGAGCGTACCGCTTCCGGCAATAGGCCGCGCCGAAGCGCAGCCCCATCTGCTGCACCTTCCTGTCCAGACCGGGTTCGGGGTCCCGGCCCAGCTCCCGCATCAAATCGGAGCAGAGCGTCTTCCAGATTCCCATGGAATCCAGCAGGGTGCCGTCCATATCAAAGATCGCGCCTTCCAGCCGCATGGAACCCCTCCTTCAGACAGCGTATTGAATTGTATTATATCACTTTGCCGGGAGAAAAAACAAGAAAAATAGCGAAAGAAGGTGCCGCGATGCGGCTTTTTGTAGCTCTTCTGGTTTCCCAGGAGATGAAAAGCGCCCTGCTGCGGACACAGGCGGCTCTGCGCCGTCAGGGCGCGGAGGGAAATTTCTCGCGGGAGGAAAACTTTCACCTGACGCTGGCGTTTCTGGGAGAGACGGAGGACCCCGCCGGAGCCGAGGCCGCCATGGAGCAGGCCTGCCGCGGCAGCGGGCCCTTCCGGCTGACGCTGCGGGGCGGCGGCAGCTTCGGAGACAGCTGGTGGGCGGGGGTGGATGCGCCGCCCGCGCTGGGAGAGCTGGCCGGCCGTCTGGCCGGGGCGCTCCGGGACCGGGGCTTCGCCGTCCCGCGCCGGGAGTTTCTGCCCCACATCACGCTGATCCGGCAGGTGCGCTCGCCCCTCCCCCTCCGGCCGGAGACGGAGGCGGCCTCCATGACCGTCCGCCGGGTGTCTCTGATGCGCTCGGAGCGGATCGGCGGCCGTCTGATCTATACGGAAATTGCAGGCAGGGAGCTGTGACGCGGCGTCACAGCTCCCTGTTTTTCCGCCCGGCAGGGCGGCGGTTTCATTTTGCGCACTCAGCGACAGAGGCCATCAGCTCGCCGAACAGGGGCAGGCTGCGGCGGATGGTGTCTTCGGAGACGCAGGTGCAGACCCGGAAATACTCCGGGCAGCCGAAATCATCGCCGGGCACCACCAGCACGTTCTTTTCCCTGGCCCGGTCGGAGAAGGCTCTGGAGCTGCCGCCGGGGGCCTCCACAAAGATATAGAAGGCGCCGCGGGCGTCGGCGCAGCGGTAGCCGAGGGCGGTCAGGCCGTCCCGGAGCAGTCTGCGATTGCGGTCGTACGCCTCCAGATCGGGGCGGACCCCGGCGCACCGGGCGATGACCCGCTGGGCCAGCGAGGGCGGGCAGACGTGGCCCAGCGCCCGCGAGGCTCCCGCCACCGCCGCGAACAGGTCGGCGCTGTCCGCCGCCTGATCCGGGACGCAGACATAGCCAATGCGCTCGCCGGGCAGGGACAGCGACTTGGACCACGAATAGCACACCACGGTGTTTTCATAAAAGTGCGGGACCCACGAGACCTCGGCCCCGTCGTAGGCCAGCTCGCGGTACGGCTCGTCCGCGATCAGGTAGATGGGGTGCCCCACCTCCTGCCCCTTGCGCCGCAGCAGTTCGCCCAGCGCCCGGAGGGTGTCGGCGGTATAGACCGCGCCGGAGGGGTTGTTAGGCGAATTGATCAGCACCGCCTGCGTGTGGGCGCCGATGCGCTTTTCCAGCTCGTCCAGCCGGATCTGAAACCGCTCCATGTCCGGGGGAACCGCGAGAAAGCGGACGCCGTTGGCCTCCGCAAAGGGGCGGTACTCGGGGAAATAGGGCGCGATGCCCAACAGCTCCGCGCCGGGGACGCCCAGCGCCCGGATGACGGCCACCAGCGCCGGGGCGGCGCCGCAGGTGAAGAACAGATTCTCCGGCCTTACGCCCGCATGGAACCGGGCGTTGAGATCGTCGGCCACGGCCCTCCGCACGCCGGCGTAGCCCGTGGCGGGGGTGTAGCCGTGGACATCCAGACTGCTCTCGTGTTCCACAATGTCCAGAATCGCCTCGTTCACCTCCGGCGGCGAGGGGATGGAGGGATTGCCCAGCGAGAAGTCGAACACGTTCTCCTTCCCCACGACGGCGGCCTGACGCAGGCCGTACTCAAACAGTTCCCGGATGCAGGAGCGGGAGGCTCCCAGTGCCAGCATTTCCTTTGCGATCATGGCGGTTCCTTTCCCGCTCCCCTTTCGGCGGAGCGCAGGCGCGCCGCGGCCCGGCCGGATGCCGTCTCCGGGACACGGCCTGAAATCGGGCGGCGCACTGTCACATTTGCGGCTATTATAGCACACTCCCGCAAAAGACGTAAAGTCCCCGCCCCTTGGGAAAACATCAAAAAAAGAGAGGGAAAAACCCCTCTCTTTGACTTTATATTACCACAAAACAGGGCAAAAATCAAGACTTGAACCGCGGGCTGACGGGGTGTAAGAAAGAGAGTGAGGTGATGCGTTGTGGAAAAGCTCTCTCTGCAGGAGGTGACGGCGCCGGTGCCGGTCTCCGGCGCGGCGCTGGCGCGCTGCATCGGCCTGTCCGACCGGTACGGGCTGCGGCTGACGGAGGCGCAGCTGGCCGCCCTGTGGGCCCGGCGGCAGGATTCGCTGCGGGCGGCGGGCCGCGTGGAGCTGGGCGAGGGCATCACGGAGCCGCTGCTGCGGGCCTTTGCGTCCTCGCCGTTTCTGTTCGCCGATGGGTGCGAGACCACGCTGGCGGAGCTGCAGGAGCTGTTCTACCAATTCAAAAACGCCGCGGAGCAGCCCGACGACGAGCTTCTCACCGGGATGCGCGTCCTGTTCGACACGTGGGCCGGAGGCTCTGCGGAGCGGCTGGCGGACGCCTCTCCCCGGCGGCTGGCCAGAGCGGCGAGAGGACTGACGGACGAGGAGGCGGAGGATGACGGGAAATGAGCTGGCCGACGCCCCGCTGACGGAGGAGGAGCGGCAGCGGTTCCTGCTGCGGCTCCGGGCGCTGCTGGCCCGGCGGGCGGCCTGCTTTACCATGTGCGAGAGCACCTCCCTGCCCGCCGAGACGGCGCGGGAGCTGCTGGAATCCCTCTGCTTCACCCTGCGGGCGGACAGTCCCGCCCGCATCCGCCGGCTGCTGGACCGGGATCTGGAGGAGGAGTACGTCCGGGGCACCGCCCTGCTCCGGGAGAAGATCCGCCGCTGCCGCCGGCTGTGGGAGACGGCCTGCCTGATGGAGCCGGAGCTGGGCAGCGTTTCCCTGCGGGAGACGCTGCGGAGTATCGGCGGCTTTTTCCGCCGGTACGACGTGCGGTACTTTGCCCACCAGCTGCCCGCCGGGATCGACTATCCCCTCTGCGCGCCGGTGCCGGAGACGCTGGCCGGGGTGGATTACCTGACGGAGTATCTGCGGAGGCTTCTGGCGGAAACGGCGCTGCTCCGGGCCTTCGATCCCCTGCGGGAGCGGCAGGCGCTGGCTGCCGGCTGTCCGTGGTACCGGGCCGCGCCCGTCAATCTCTGCCGCCCGGTGGGCGAGGCCGCCGCCGCTCTGCGGCTGATCGGCGCCGACCCCGCCCCGCTGGCGCTCACCGCGGACAGCCGCCGCACCCTGGCGGAGCGGCTGGCGCCGCTGGACGATCCGGAGGCGGAGGCCCTGCTGCGGCGGGCCGCCGGAGACCTCTGCCGGGAGCGGAACGCGGAGGCCGCCGCGCCCCTGCTGGAGCGGATCGCCGCGGAGCTGCTGCCCCGGCTGCGGGCGGCGATGGCTGCCGGAGACCTGTCGGAGGTGTTCCCGGAGGTTTCGCGGGAACAGACAAAATCAGGAGATTTGCGGGACATGGACACAAATTCGTGTTATGATCGGGGCAGAACAACAGAGAGGTGACAGATATGGAGAACCTGAAATACGCCAGCACGGAATTCTTTGTGCCGCTGCCCGAGGATCAGATCGCGGAGGAGGTACAGGCCAACCCTCTGCCCGGCCCCGCCATGACGCAGGAGGAGCGGCTCCGCCAGGCGCTGGATCACCCCGTCGGCAGCCCCCCGCTGGAGGAGATCGTCCACCCCGGCGAGACGGTGTGCGTGGTGCTGTCCGACGTGACCCGCCGCTGGCAGCACACGGAGGTGTACCTGCCGCTGCTGATTCAGCGGCTGAATCGGGCCGGAATCCCCGACCGGGACATCTGCCTCATCAGCGCCACGGGCACCCACCGCGCCCAGACGGAGGAGGAGCACCGCGCCCTGCTGGGGGAGGAGCTGTCCCGCCGCTTCACGCTGCTGGACCATGACTGCGACGACAGGGCGAACCTGAAATACATGGGCGCCACCCGGCGGGGCACGCCGGTGTGGCTCAACGCCCGCGCCATGGCCTGCGACCGGCTGATTCTCACCGGCGGCGTGGTCTATCATTTTCTGGCGGGCTTCGGCGGCGGCAGAAAGAGCGTCATTCCCGGCATTGCGGGCCGGGAGACCATCAACACCAACCACGCCAACGCCATGAACGAGGGCGAGGGCACCGGCCGCAGCCCGCTGGTGGGCTCCGGCAGGTTGGAGGGCAACCCCTTCCACGAGGATCTGATGGAGGCCGCGGCCATGGCCCGCCCCGACTTCCTGCTGAACGTGGTGGCGGACGACGACCAGCAGATCGTGGGCGCCTTTGCCGGCGACTGGGTGAAGGCCCATGAGAGCGCCGTGGAGTTCGTCAGGGAGCTGTTCGGCGTCCGTGTGTCCCGGCGGGTGCCTCTGGTGCTGGCCAGCGCCGGCGGCGCGCCCAAGGACATCAACCTATACCAGTCCTCCAAAACGCTGGTGAACGCGCTGGAGATGGTGGCCCCCGGCGGCACCATCGTCATGCTCTCCCAGTGCCCCGAGGGCGTCGGCTCCGCCGACTGCGAGGAGCTGCTGTGCGGATACGATTCGCTGGCGGAGCGGGAGACGGCCCTGCGGAAGCACTTTACCATCGGCGGCTACATGGGCTATCTGTACGAGGAGAGCGCCCAGCGGTACAACCTTGTGGTGGTGTCGGAGCTGGACCCGGCCCGCTTCTCCCGGACCAGCCTGCACATCGTTCCCACGCTGGAGGACGCGCTGGAGCTGGCCTCCGACTGGTTCGGCGGCAGTCTGGACGGCGTGGACACCGCCCTGATGCCCCACGGCGCCAGCACCTTCCCCATTCAGCCCGCCGACCCCTATCCCGGCCGGTGCGCCAACCACTACCGGGCCTGAGGGCGGAAATTTTCCCAAAACCCATTCACAGCGGCGGGCGGCCTTCAGGCTGCCCGCCGCTGATCTCCTCTCCGGAGCCCGCCTGCGCAAAAGACGCTTTTCAAAGGAGGCGCCGCGTGGTATACTGCAGGCATCATTCATGCGGGAGGCGGACAGAATGCAGTACAGGACAGCGCGGGACGGCAGGCAGCTCTCGGTTTTGGGATACGGGTGCATGCGCTTCACCCGGAAGGGCGGCGGCATCGATCTGGACAAGGCGGAGCGGGAGGTCATGGCCGCCGTGGAGGCCGGCGTCAACTATCTGGACACGGCCTATATCTATCCCGGCAGCGAGGCCGCGGTGGGCGAGATTCTCCGCCGGAACGGCTGCCGCGACCGGGTGAACATCGCCACCAAGCTGCCCCAGTATCTGGTGCGCTCCCGCAAGGGCATCGACAAGTATTTCGACGAGGAGCTGCGCCGGCTGGGCACCGATCACGCGGACTTTTACCTGATGCACATGCTCTCGGACATACATTCGTGGCAGAAGCTGCGGGAGCTGGGCATCGAGGAGTGGATCGCGGAGAAAAAGCGGACGGGGCAGGTGCGGAACATCGGCTTCTCCTTCCACGGGGACACCGGCGCCTTTCTGGAGGTGCTGGACGCCTACGACTGGGACTTCTGCCAGATTCAGTACAACTACATGGACGAGACCAGTCAGGCCGGACGCCGGGGGCTGGAGACCGCCGCCGCACGGGGCATCCCCGTCATCATCATGGAGCCTCTCCGGGGCGGGCGGCTGGCCGTCCATCTGCCCCATGAGGCGGAGCAGATTCTCGCCGGGGACGGCCGGGGCCGCTCCGCCGCCGAGTGGGGGCTGCGCTGGCTGTGGGATCAGCCCGGCGTCACCTGCGTCCTGTCGGGCATGAATTCGCTGGATATGGTGCGGGAGAATTGCCGCATCGCCGATCTGGCCCGGGTCGGCGAATTCACCGAGGCCGACAGGGCCCTCATCGCCCGGCTGCGGACCGCCGTGGCGGGCGCCGTCCGGGTGGGCTGCACCGGCTGCGGCTACTGCCAGCCCTGCCCGCAGGGGGTCAACATCCCCGGCGTGTTCCGCTGCTTCAACGAGGTCCCGGTGGACGGGCTGAAGCGCGCCCGCCACGAGTACGTGCAGACCACCGCCATGCGGCGGCCCGCCGCCGGAGCCTCCCGCTGCGTGGGCTGCGGCAAGTGCGAGCAGCACTGCCCCCAGCATCTGGCCATCCGGGAGGAGCTGAAGCGCGCGGAAAAGGAGCTGGAAACGCCCCTTTACCGGGTGGTGGAGCAGGCCTATCGGATTTTCAAGCTGTAAATCGGCCGCCGGGCGCTCCGGCGGTCTGCGCGCCCGCTGCGGAATCTCCGCGGCGGGCGCTTTCCGTTTCGGAGGGTTGACAGAGGCGCGCCGTCTGCTATAATAGTTCTTAAAAATAACTGTTCTTTAAAAGAACTACAGGAGGGGCCATGGAGATCAGCAATACGGAAATTCTGGAGGGCTTCGGCTGCGTTCTGCGGCTGCAGGCCCGCATCCGCCGGGAGATCTGCCTGCGGCGGGATCTGTCCCGGACGGAGCTGGACGTGATGGCGTTTCTGCTCAACAACCCCGGACGGGACACCGCCAGCGACATCGTGGAGCTGCGGATGCTGCCCAAGGGCAATGTGTCTCAAGCGGTGGACGCCCTGATCCGCCGGGGCTGGCTGGAGGGCCGGCGGGACGGCGGGGATCGCCGGCGGGTCCACCTCTCCCCCACCGCGGCGGGAAGAATTCTGCTCCCCGATCTGGCGGAGGAACGGGCCCGGCTGGAGGAGGCCCTCTTTGCAGGCTTTTCGGAGGAAGAGCGGGAGCTGTTCGGCGCCATGACCGGCCGCATCTCCCGCAGCGTCCGGGCGGCTCTGGAGAGCCGGAGAGGGGTGCGGGATGCAGGAGAACAGTGAGTTCCTGGGGACGGAGCCGGTGGGAGCGCTGATGCGCCGTCTGGCCGTCCCCGCGGTGACGGCGCAGCTCATCAATATGCTCTACAACATCGTGGACCGCATCTACATCGGCCACATCGCCGCGGACGGAGATCTGGCCCTGACGGGGGTGGGCGTGTGCATGCCGGTCATCATGATCGTCTCCGCCTTTGCGGCGCTGGCCGGCATGGGCGGCGCGCCCCGGGCCTCCATCGCGCTGGGCCGGGGAGACCGCTCCGGCGCGGAGGAGGTGCTGGGCGGCTGCTTCGCGCTGCAGCTGGCGGTCTCCGCGATTCTGACGGCGGTGCTGCTGGTGTGGAACCGGCCCTTCCTGATGGCCTTCGGCGCCAGCGTCCACACCATCGACTACGCCGCGGCCTACATGAACATATACGCGCTGGGCACGCTGTTCGTCCAGCTGACGCTGGGCATGAACGCCTTTGTCACGGCGCAGGGCTTCACCCGAACCAGCATGTGCTCCGTGCTCGTCGGCGCGGTGTGCAACATCGTGCTGGACCCTGTTTTCATCTTCGCGCTGGATATGGGCGTGCGGGGCGCGGCGCTGGCCACCGTCATCTCTCAGGCGGTGTCCTGTGTCTGGGTGCTGCGGTTTCTGACCGGCAGGCACACCGTGCTGCGCCTGCGGAGGGAGCTGCTCCGGCTCAGGGGCGCCGTGCTGCTGCCCTGTCTGGCGCTGGGGCTGGCCCCCTTCATCATGCAGGCCAGCGAGAGCGTCATCGCCGTCTGCTTCAACGCCTCTCTCCAGCGGTACGGCAGCGACATCGCCGTGGGGGCCATGACCATCCTCACCAGCGTCATGCAGCTTGCCATGCTGCCCCTGCAGGGACTGGGACAGGGGGCGCAGCCCATCATCAGCTACAACTACGGGGCCAGAAACGCCGGGAGGGTGCGGAGCGCCTACCGCCTGCTGCTGCGGGTGAGCCTGCTGTACTCCGCCGGACTGTGGCTGCTGGTGATGCTGTTCCCCGGCGCCTTCGCCTCCGTTTTTACGCCGAAGCGGGAGCTGGTGCGCTACACCGTCCGGGCGCTGCGCATCTATGCGGCGTCCATGGGACTGTTCGGCATCCAGATGGCCTGCCAGATGACCTTTACCGCGCTGGGCCGCGCCAGGGAGTCCATCGCCGTGGCGGTGGTGCGGAAGTTCGTTCTGCTGCTGCCGCTGATCTATCTGCTGCCCCGGGTTCTGCCCGTCGATCCCGCGCTGGCCGTCTACGCCGCGGAGCCGGCGGCGGACGCGCTGGCCGTCACCTTCACTGTCGTGCTGTTCACAATCCGCTTCCGGGACGCCATGCGCCGGCTGGAGTGACTGCGCCGGCTGAAAAAAGAGGGGAGCCGCCGGTCGGTCAATACGCCCGACTGACGGGGAGAAAAAACGCGCGCGGGAACCCCCTCTCAGGTTTCCCGCGCCGTTCAAAAATCCTGCCCGTCTGTCAAAAGGCTTTTTCGGCAGACAAAGGGGAGGGCCGTCTCCGGACGGGCCCTCCCCTTTGTTTCAGCTGACCCGTGAGACGGGAAACTCCCCGTCGTCCAGATAGAGCTCCTCCGCGCGCCGCTGTGCTTCCATCAGCTGGGCCCGCAGACGCAGCAAGGTATCTTCAACGTCTGTGAGCGTATTGAACAGCAACAGATATTCCCGTGAAATTTCCTGCATTTTGTGTTCCTGCCTTTCCGTTAGTCAATATGTAGTTTCTGGAACGAACCCTATCATACACGGGCGGGAGGCGGAAAAGCGTCGGAAACCGTCGAAGAAAAAAGTTTTTGCGCCGGAGCGGTCTGATTTGGGCGAAGGCCCGGAGCCGCTCCGCTCCATAAAAAATGGCCGCGGAGACGCCCCTGCGGGCGCATCCGCGGTCTGCGCGGGATCAGAGCGACTCCAGCTCCCGGCGCAGGTCCTCCTCCGAGCCCAGCTCCCGGCGGGTGCAGTCCCGCACCAGCCTTCCCCGCGAGAGGAACAGGAACCGTTCGCACAGGTCCATGGCGAAGGGCAGGTCGTGGGTGGTGATCAGCATTCCCTGCTCCAGCGAGGCGAGGCAGGTCTGCAGCCGCCGGGAGGCGGCGGGGTCCAGAAAGGAGGTGGGCTCGTCCAGCAGCAGCACGGAGGGGTGCATGGCCAGCACGCCGGCCAGCGCCGTCAGCCGCTTTTCGCCGCCGGAGAGCTTGTGGATCATCCGGTCGCGGAGGTGAGAGATGCCCAGAGACGCCAGCGCGCCGTCCACGGCCTGCGCCGTCTCCGCCTCCCCCATGCCGTAGTTCCGGGGGCCGAAGGCCACGTCCTGAAAGACGGTGGGCATGAACAGCTGATCGTCCGGGTTTTGAAAGACCAGCCCCAGACGCTGGCGCAGCTGCGCCAGCGTGGTCTTGTCCAGCGTCACGCCGTCCGCCCGGACGGAGCCGCTGAGGGCGGGCAGGATTCCCACCAGCGCCAGCAGCAGCGTGGATTTCCCCGCACCGTTGGGGCCCAGCAGGGCCGTCCGCTCATGATCGCCCAGCGTGAAGGAGACGTCCTCCAGTGCGCAGCGGGCGTCCGACGGGGCATATTTGACAGTCAGGTGTTCAGCGGTGAGCATGGCGTCCTCCTAAAAAAGCCTGCCCAGCAGCAGGCTGAGATTGACGAGCCGGAGCAGCAAAATCGCCCCGCACAGCGATGCCGCGGCCGCGGCGTCCCGCACCGTCAGGCGGGGAAGCGTGCCGGCGCGGTAGGTGCCGTCGTAGCCCCGGCACTTCATGGCGCAGTAGACCCGGTCCGCCCGGTCGTAGCTGCGCAGCAGCAGCTGGCCGAGGAAGGGGCCCATGTCCCGCATCCGGATGCCCCGCCCGCCGCCGGAGCGCAGCTGATAGGCGGTGTACATCTGCTCCGCCTCCGTCAGCAGGACGGAGATGTAGCGGTAGGTCAGCATCAGCTGCAGGCACAGCACGCGGGGAACCCGGAGCCGCAAGAGCTGGCTGGTCAGGTCGGCCAGCGGAGTGGTGGCGATGAGCAGCAGCACGGCGGAAACCGTGAGAAACGCCTTGATGAATACGGACAGGCAGGACAGCAGCCCGCCCGTCACCGGCAGCGCGCCCAGATAAAACCACACCTGCCGGTCCAGCAGCAGGTTGCTCAGCCCCGTCATCGCCACAAAGGGCACGGTCAGTGCCAGCCGGCGCAGCAGGGGCTGCCACGGCGTCTCCGACAGGGCCATGCCCAGCAGCGGATAGGCGGCCATGGGCGCCAGCGCGCTGAGGGAGTGGATGGGAAAGGAGATCACCGCGGCCGCGTAGGCCAGCGTGATCGCCAGCTTTGCCAGCGGGTGCAGCCGGTGCAGGGCCGTGCGGCCCTCCGCCAGCTGCTCCAGCGTGCAGAAATTTTTCATGGTTGCGGAGAGATTCGCCATGGCCCCGATTCCCCCCTGTCAGTTTTTGTCCCCGGAGTGCTTTTTCTTCCGCACGGCGCGGATGGCCCAGCCGGCGCCGCCGGCGGCGGCCAGCGTCAGGGCGCTGCCGATCAGTCCGGCGGCCGGCGTGCCGTCGCTTTCGCCGGTGTGATCCGGCGGAGCGGCCGTGTCCTCGCTGCTGTCCGCCTTCTCTTGGGCGGCGTCACCGCGTTTCAGCTCGGTGGAGCCGGTGAGGGTCTGGATCGACCACTCCAGCCCGTCGGGATGGGTGGAGGCGTATCGCGACACCCCGCAGCCCAGCACCACGGCCAGCACCGCAAAGGCGATCAGCACTTTTTTCAGGGAAACTCCGGCGTCCAGCCGCCGGGCATCCAGCGAGGCGGACAGCAGCTCCGGCCGGGTGTCCTGCAAAAAGCAGAGGACGGCGGCGGTGACCAGCCCCTCCACCAGCCCGATGGCCAGATGGATGGGCTGCATCAGCGCGGCGAAGGCGCCGAAGGGCAGCTCCGTCACGCCGGAGGCCAGCGTCTCCAGCACCACGCAGAAAGCCCCCAGCTGCAGCCCCAGCACCACGGAGAGCACCGAGGCCGCCGTGATGCGCCGGCGGGAGACGCCCCGCCGGAGGATGGGTCGGAACAGCAGCGGCCAGGCGATGAGACAGGAGCACACGCCCATGTTGAAGATGTTGCAGCCCAGCGCCAGCAGGCCGCCGTCGGCGAAAAAGAGGCACTGGATGATCAGCACGGCGCTCAGCGTCAGCAGCGCCGGGAAGGGGCCCAGCACCGCGGCCAGCAGAATGCCGCCGCCGATGTGCCCGGAGGACCCGGTGCCGGGAATGGTGAAGTTGATCATCTGCCCGGCAAAGACAAAGGCGCCCATCACGCCCATCATGGGGATCTTTTTCTCGTCGAAGTCCCTGCCGCCCAGCTTTTTGACGGACAGGCCGACGGCGGCCGCGCTGACCGCGGCCATGACCCCTCCCACGGCGGGAGAGAGCAGAGCGTCTGCCATATGCATGGTGGTATCCCTCCTGAAAACAGTCAGCGGGAGGAGCCCCGCAGCTCCGCCGCAATTTCCTCCCAGACCTGCTGGAAGGGGCGTCCGGCGGCGTTGGCCGCGGCGGCCACGTCGTCGTATTCCGGCTTCTCCCGGTGGATGCCCTCCCCGTCCGCGCACTTGACGCGGATGGGGCCGAAGGCCGTCTCCGCCGTGCGGACGGAGGGAGTCAGAATGTATTTTTTGCACAGCCGCGCCCGGACGCCGTTGGTGGTGGTCTCCCGCAGGACGGCCTGCGCCATGCGGTCCTGATCGGCGGACCGGCACAGCACGGTGAGCAGCGCCCCCGCCCGGCCCTTCTTCATGGTCAGCGGGGAGACGGAGACGTCCAGCGCCCCCTCCTCCATGAGCCGCCGGGCGGCAAAGCTCAGGGCCTCGGCGGTCATGTCATCGATGTTGCTGACCAGCTCCGCGATGTCGGCCTGGGCCGGATCGCCCTGCTCGCCCCAGAAGGCCCGGACGCAGTTGGCGGCGGGAAATTCCTTTTTGCCAAGGCCGTAGCCCGTTTTTTCCAGCCGCAGGACGGGCATGGGCCCGAAGGCTCCGCCGAAGTGGGCCAGCAGGGCCGCGCCGGTGGGGGTACACAGCTCGCCGGGGATGTCTCCGCCGTAGCAGGGCAGCCCCTCCAGCAGACGGGCCGTGGCCGGGGCCGGCACCGGCATGACGCCGTGGGCGCACCGGACCTGCCCGGTGCCCAGCCGGATGGACGACACCTGCACGGAATCCGGGCGCAGCAGGTGCATGGCGAGACACACCCCCGTCACGTCCGCCACCGCATCCAGCGCGCCCACCTCGTGAAAGTGGATCTCCGTCACCGGAACGCCGTGAGCCATGGATTCCGCGTCCGCGATGCGGGCGTAGACCGCCCTGGCGTCGGAGCGGACCTGCTCGGGCACCGGAAGGCTGTCCAGCAGGGCGCGGATGTCCTCCGGCGAGGCATGGCGATGCTCAGCGTGATCGCCGCCGTGATCGTGCGCATGGGAGTGTCCGTGATCGTGGGAATGGCCCGGGACGGCGGGCGCTTCGCCCGCCCCGCAGGGCAGGTCGCGGCTCTCCTCCTCCCGGCCGCGCACCAGAACCTCCATACGGGTTCCGGCGACGCCGCAGGTCGTCGTCCGCAGGGGGCGGACGGTGACGCCGGGAATCAGGCGGTTCATGGTGTCCAGGAACCCGGCCTGATCGGGCAGCAGCTCGTAGAGCGCGGCCATCAGCATATCGCCGGCGGCGCCCATGCTGCACTCGAGATACAGGGTTTTCATTCCGGGATCCCTCCCATCTGATTGATGCGGTTGGCCAGAAAGCCGGCGCCGAAGCCGTTGTCGATGTTCACGACGCTGACGCCGCTGGCGCAGGAGTTCAGCATGGACAGCAGAGCGGACAGCCCGCCCAGAGACGCGCCGTAGCCCACGCTGGTGGGCACGGCGATCACGGGGCAGTCCACAAGGCCGCCCACCACGCTGGCCAGCGCCCCCTCCATGCCGGCGGCCACCACCACCACGCGGGCGGACATCAGCGGCTCCAGATTGCTCAGCAGGCGGTGCAGTCCCGCCACGCCCACATCGTAGAGCCGGGTGACTCTGCTGCCCAGCGTCTCGGCGGTGACGGCGGCCTCCTCGGCCACGCCCATGTCGCTGGTTCCGCCGGTGGCCACCACCACGGAGCCGCGGCCCTCCACCGGGGCGGGCAGGGCCACTGCCAGACGGGACAGGGGATCATACCGCAGGGGAAAGGTTTCGGAGAGGCCGTCGGCCACCTCCTGAGAAATGCGGGTGACGAGGATGTTGACGCAGCCTTGACGCTGCATGGAGCCGAGGATGCCCGCGATCTGCTCCGGCGTCTTGGACTGGCCGTAGATGACCTCCGGCACGCCCTGACGCACCGCCCGGTGATAGTCCACCTTGGCGTAGCCCAGATCCTCGAAGGGCGCCAGCTTCATCCGCAGCAGGGCGTCCTCCGGAGAGAGGGCGCCGGCCTGCACTTCCTGCAGAACGGAGAGAATGTCGTGCTTTGCGCTCATAAAAATGATGCCTCCTGTTTAATTTCGGGATTTCAGATCCAGCGCAACGAGGGGAAAAAGGGGCGAGAGCTCCCGCAGCAGGGCCGCTCTGTCCGCCAGCGCCCGCATCTGCTGCTCCTGCGGCAGCTGAAGCACGGCGGTGCCGCCGCGGAGCCGGATGCGGAAATCCCGGTAGCCCATGGCGAACAGAAGGTTCTCCCCCGCCTCGATGCGCCGCAGGGCGTCGTCCGTGATGGCGGTGCCGGAGGGGATGCGGGTGGCCAGACAGGCGTAGGAGGGCTTGTCCCACGTGAAAAGGCCGGCGTCCCGGCTCAGGGAGCGCACGTTCTGCTTGGTCAGGCGGCACTCCCGCAGGGGCGAGCGAACGCACAGCTCCCGCAGGGCCCGCATGCCGGGGCGGTCCCCCGCGTCGTCGGAGGCGTTGGTGCCGTCGATGAGCAGCGAATAGCCGTCCGCCGCCGCCCGCTCCAGAATCAGGGAGAATACCGCGCGCTTGCAGTGGTAGCAGCGGTCGGGGGGATTGGCCGCCACCTCCGGACGGCTCAGCACGTCCGCCTCCAGCACGGTGAGGGGCAGGCCGCACCGGGCGGCGATTTTTTTTGCGTCCTCCAGCTCAAAGGCGGGCTGGAAGGCGGAGTGAACATAGTAGGCGTGCCAGTCCTTTCCCCACCGGGCCGCGGCCCAGACCAGAAGGGACGAATCCGTGCCGCCGGAGAAGGCCAGCGCGCCGCTGGGGTTTTCAGTGAAAAATGCGTTCAGATCCATGAAGGGTCCTCCGATTGATCGGGGCCGCGCCGGGCAAAAAAAACGACACGCCCCGCGAAAGGGTGTGCCTTCTGGCCGCCCTCCCCGCTGATGGCGGAGAGCGCGCGATCTTGCTGCCTGTGCTGCGCCGGAATAGGTCGCTCTGCTGAGCGCACGGGCGGCTTCCTGCCGCTCGATAGACTTTCAGTATACCCGATTTTTCCCCGCCCGTCAAGAAAAAGACGGCGGCGGAGGGGCTTGACGAACGGCGATCCGCCTCTTATGATAGAGAAAATACGCGGTTCTCCGGGATGCGGAGGGCCGGAGCCGGGAGGGACGGGAACCATGAAACCTGAGGAAATCCGCATCGCCGTCGTGGACGGGCAGGGCGGCGGCGTGGGCCGCGCGCTGGTGGAGCAGATCAAGCGCGCCCATCCGGAGCTGCGGGTGCGGGCGCTGGGCACCAATTCGGCGGCCACGGCCGCCATGCTCAAGGCCGGAGCGGACGACGGCGCCACCGGGGAAAACGCCGTGGTGTTCAACGCGCCCCGGATGCACGTGATTCTGGGGCCCATCGGGATTCTGGCGGCCAACGGGCTGCTGGGCGAGGTGACGCCCGCCATGGCCGCCGCCGTGGGCGGCAGCGAGGCGGAGAAGATCCTGCTGCCCTCCCAGCGGTGCAGCATCCGGCTGGCCGTGGGCGGGACCCCCTCCATGCAGGTCTGCCTGAGCGACAGCCTGCGCCTTCTGGACGAGCAGCTGGACAGGCTGCTGAACTGATCCGCGCCCCGTCCGCGGGGTGCGGCGGACCCGACGAACAGCGTGAGCCCCGGCCGGCGGCCGGGGCTCACGTTTTTGTTCTATTTGCACTGAATGGTGACGACGTCGGACTCCTTGCTGCCGCTCCACGTGTCGGAGTTGAAAACGGCGAACTTCAGCTCCACCGCCGAGACCGAGGTGATGCTGTTTTTCGCCAGCGCGTCCTGCGAGAGCAGGATGGCGTCGTTGGCCTTTTTGCCGGCGGCCACGTCGCAGGAGAAGATGCTGTCCGTCATGTACCCGTTGACGGACAGGTTCCGGGCCTGCACGGTGAAATTGGACGAGGTGGGATTCTCAATCCGGAGATTGACCTCCCAGCCGCCCAGATAGGACGACGCGGCGGTGAGGCCGGTATAGTAGATTTTTACGCCGTTGACCTCGGCCAGCAGCTTGTCCGCCGCCGTGGCGGAGGCGGAGGCCGGCGTCGTCAGCACCACCGTCTGGGTGGTTCCGTCCCACGCGACAGAGAGGCCCAGCGCCTCGGACAGAGCCCGCACGGGCAGGTAGTTGGTGCCGTCGAAGCGGAAGGGCTCCACGGAGTTCCCCTTTACGTCCCGCAGATCCAGCTTCTTCCCGTCCAGCGTGACGGAGATGTCCTGATAGGTCAGCTCCTTCTGAACCTTGCCCGTGAAGGCCCCGGCGCTGCCCACCAGCGACATCAGCACCAGCGCGGTGAGCATTCCGGCCAGAAAGCTCCTTCGGTTTCCGCTTTTCATGTTCGGTTCCTCCTTTTCAGCGCCCCGCGGCGCCAGCCGCGCCGGACGGCAGCAGCAGCCCGCCCACCAGAATCAGGTAGCTGGGAACCACGCCGTCCCTGATCCACAGCAGGGGCTTGTGCAGCCACCGCTCGGAGGTTTTCACCACGTCTCCTCCCAGCGATTCGATGGAATACCGCAGCCGGTCGGGGTGGCGGCAGGGCTTGCCCTCGGCACGGGCGCAGACGCCGCACTCCAGACAGGAGCCGGCGGACAGCGCCAGACTGCCGGGGACCGCGGCCTCCCGCCGGAGGATGCGGGTGAGATAGGCCAGCCGCTCCACCCGCAGGGCCCGCATGGCCGCCGGGACGTCCTGTCCCGGATAGTCCGGCAGCAGCATCCACGCATAGAGGTGCAGCGTTTCGTAACGGTTCCAGATCTCCATGGGATCGAAGTCGTAGGGTGCGCAGGACCAGACCTGCCCGTAGTTGGGACAGGCCTGACAGCAGGGCAGGAATTTGGGCACGTCCACGCACTCCCGGCGGTATTCATCCATGGGAATGACCGCCTCCAGTTCCTGAATGGAATAGGCAAATCGGGCTTCTTTCATGTGCGTCTCCCCTCCCGCCGCGCGGAGCGCGGCGCCGTTGGTTCTTTCCTCTATCATAATGCGGAGCGGGTCCGTTCGCAAGTGCAAAAGAGAGGTTTTCTCACCGGGGGCGGCGCGCGGGTTGACGGAAAACAGCGGGGAGAGTATGATGGACGGGCTGCTGAAAAAAAGAGAAAAAGAGGGATTCTGAGATGAAACAACTTTCGCGGAGAGAACAGCTGCTGATCGGCGTCACCCTGTTCTCCATGTTCTTCGGCGCCGGAAATCTGATCTTCCCCCCGTATCTGGGCTATCTGGCGGGCCGGGCGGCGCTGCCCGCCTTTCTGGGCTTTGCCGTCAGCGCCATCGGCCTGCCGATTCTGGGCGTGGCCGCCGTCGCCCGCACCGACGGTTTGGAGCAGCTGGCGGGCCGCGTCGGGAAACGGTTCTCGGCGGTTTACACCATGCTGATCTACCTCTCCATCGGGCCGTGTCTGGCCATTCCCCGGACGGCCAGCACCTCCTTCGAGATGGCCGTGACGCCGTTCCTGCCCCATCCGGCGCCGTGGCTGCTGATGATCTATTCCGCGGCATTCTTCGCCGCGGCGCTGGCGCTGGCCCTTCACCCCACCCGGCTGGTGGATCTGCTGGGCAAGCGTCTGGCCCCCGCGCTGCTGATCCTCATCGCGGTGCTGGCGGTGAGCGGAGCGATCCGGGGCCTGTCCGGAGCCAGCGCCCCCGCGGCGGCCTATACCTCCGCCCCTGCGGTGCAGGGCTTTCTGGACGGCTATCAGACCATGGACGCCATCGCCGCGCTGGTATTCGGCGTGGTGCTGGCCATGAACATCCGCAGCCGGGGCGTCACGGAGCGTCCGGCAGTGGTGGGCGTCACCATCCGGGCAGGCTGGGTGGCCGCGGCGGTCTTTGCCGCCGTGTACGGCGCGCTGACGTGGCTGGGCGCCTCCGGCGCCGCCGCCAGCGGAGCGGAGAACGGCGCGCAGGCGCTGACCTTCGTGGCCAGAGGCCTGCTGGGCCGGACGGGACAGGTGATTCTGGCGGCCATCTTCGTCATTGCCTGCCTCAACACCTGCGTCAGCCTGATCTGCTGCTGCGCCGAGTATTTCCACGGCCTGCTGCCCCGGCTGTCCTATGCCGCGTGGGCCGTGATCTTCGCCGCCTGTTCGGCAGTGCTGTCCAACGCGGGCCTCAACGCCATTCTGAAGTTCTCCGTTCCCGTTCTGGGCTGCCTCTACCCCATCGCCATCGTCCTGATCGCGCTGGCCTTCCTGCCGGAGAATTTCCACGTGACCCACCCCCTGCTCTATCCGCTGACGGCGGCGCTGACGGGCGTCGTCAGCGTGACGGCGGCCCTGAAGGACGCCGGGATCGCCCTGCCGGGTCTGGCCGCGCTGGCCGCCCGGCTGCCCCTGTACGGCCGGGGTCTGGGCTGGCTGCTGCCCGCCGTGGTGGGCGCGGCCCTCGGCCTTCTTCACGGCGCGCTGACCGTCCGGCGCCGCCGGTGACCTCTGGCTGCGGCCGCCGCGGCAGTCCCCGCGGCGGCCCCTGGTCCGGGAGAAGCTTCTCCCGGACTTTTTTTGCGCCTCCGGCCCCGCCGGGGAGAAACCGCGCTGCCCGTCTGTGCAGCTCTCCTCAAAAGGCCTCTCGCCGAAAGCGGTGCATTTTTGCAAAAAAGCGGTACACATATGGACTATTTTGTTATATATTGGAACTGACACCGATGAGCATATTGTATTGGGACGCGTTTTCCCGTATACTGATTCTGTATAGATACCGGAGACGGCGGGAAGGCCGTTTCCGCCTGAGGCGGGTGCGCCGGTCCCCCCTGAAACAGCCGGCAGGTATGCCGCATTTTTCATTGATCCGTCTTCTGCGGGGACGGGAAGGAGGCAACGGCATGGAAATTTCTCTGTTCTGGAGACTGCTGAACTGCGGCCGGGCATACGGAGAGCAGGAATGCAAGAAGATCGGGTTTGACAGCAACTCCACCAACGCGAAAATCTGCCTGTACCTGCTGGCGCACCCCGGCGTCAGCCAGTACGACATCGCCTTCGCCTATCACATGGAGGCGTCCACCGTGGCCAAGGCCCTGTCCAGACTGGAGCGGGAGGGGCTTGTCAGCCGCACCGTGAACCAGCGGGACAAGCGGGAGCGGATCGTGTCCCTGACGGAGGCGGGCAGGGAGACCTACTCCATCATACTGGCCATTCAGAACCGCTGGGCGCAGGGGATTTCGGACTGCCTCACGGCGGAGGAGAACGCGGAGTTCGACCGGCTGTGCAGGAAGGCGCTGGTGGGCGCGCGGAAGCTCCTGCTGCCCGGCAAGGAATAGGCTGCCGGCCTCCGCGGCCGGAGACCCGGCGGGCCGGAAAAGCTGTACGAAACGATTCGATCCGCGCTGGCGGGACGCCCGTCGGCGGAAAAAAGGGGGAGCGAGCATGGGAAAACCGGGAGATGACCGGAACCGCGGCGGGGATCTGATGAATTTCCCCGATGGGTTCCGCACGGCGGAGGTATTCGTCCGCGAGGACGCGAAACTGCACACGGTTCCCGTCACCGGCAGTTCCAGACCCGGCGTTCCCGCCGACCTGCGGGGGCGGTGGCAGCGGTCCTTGAACCTGCTGACGGAAACGCTGGGCGTTTCCGCCGGACTGGTCATGCGGGTGGCTGAAGGCGGCATAAAGGTCTTCCTCCGCAGCGGCGAACCCGGAGAGGCCTATGCCGCCGGGGCGCTCTTCCCCTTCGGAATGGACTCCTACTGTGAAAACGTTATCGGCGTGAACCGCTTTGTGGTGATGGACCTGAAGGGGCGCGGCGGGATGCGGAGCTACTGCGGACTGCCCATCCGGTGGGAGGACGGCTCCTTCTTCGGGACGCTGTGCCTGCTGGACCGGAACGATGTGCCGGAGGAGAACGCGGTGCGCCCGCTTCTCACGGAGATCCGGGATTCCATGGAGAAGGATCTGGAGCTGCTGTGCCTGCGCCGGAGCCGCCCGGACCGGAACGAGAAGTATGCCCGCGCCATGGAGGCTCTGCTGCAGTATTCGCCGGGGGGCATCTTCGCCTATTCCGCGGAGGAGGACGAGCAGTTCTCCTTCGTCAGCGAGAATATGCTGGCGTTTCTGGGCTACACCAAGGAGGCCTTCGCCCGGAAATTCCAGAATCGCTTTTCCCTGATGGTGTACGCCGAGGACCGGGAGCGTGTTCTGCGGGAGATCGACGAGCAGATCCGCTGCGGCCCCTTTGACCGCTGCGAGTACCGCATCGAAAAGCAGGACGGCTCACTGGCGTGGGTTCATGACGAGGGCCACATCGTGGCCGACGCCGCCGGAAAACGGTGGTTTTACGTCGTCATCGTGGACATCACCGACTCCGTTCTCAGCCAGCAGCGGGAGCGGGAGAAATTCCGCAGCTCCATCCAGTCGTTTCTGGCCGCGAACCCCGACGCTGTGGGCACCATCCAGTTCAATCTGAGCAAAAACCTCTGCGGTGAGAGGCACGGGGTATCGCAGATCACCCGGCGCATGATCGGCGCCAAAACAGCGGACGAGTTCTTCGCGGGCGTGGCGGACCAGATCCCCCTGCCGGAGCAGCGGGCCCTGTTTCTGTCCGTCTTTGACCGCGCCGCGCTGCTGGAGGACTTCGCGCAGGGGCAGACCAGCCGGAGCATGGAATATCTCCGGAGCGAGGGCGGCAGCGCGCCCATCTGGGTGCGGACCTATCTCAACCTGCTGAAAAATCCCGACACCGACGACGTGGAGGGCGTGGCCTACTCCATGGACATCTCCAGGGAAAAGCGGCGGGATGAGATTCTGCGCATCATCACCAGCCAGGAGTACGACATGATCGCCCTGCTGCATCTGGACAGCGGCACGGTGGAGGCCTATTTTCTCGGTGAGACGCTGCCGGCGCCCATCCGGGAGCTGCTGCCCGCTGCCGGGGCCACCTGCGGACTGGACGATTTCCGGGCCCACGCCGCGGAGCACTGGCTTCATCCCGAGGACCGGGAGAGGTACCGCCAGTGCAGCGATCCCGCGTATTACCGCCCGCTGATGGATCAGAACGGGCACTTCGAGTTCGTCCTGCGGGAGTGCTTCGCGGGGCCGGATCAGCCGCCCATGTACCGCAAGTTCCAGCATTACTATCTGGGCGGCAGGGCCGACACCGTTCTCGTCATCGAGTCTGACGTCACCACGCTCTACCTCCGCCAGCAGCAGGAGCTGGACAAGGCCAAGGCCGAGGCCCAGCGCGTCACGGACATCATGGATTCCATCACCAGCGGCATCAGCGTGCTGCATATGTCCGACCCGGATCACGTGTCCATCGCCTACGTAAACCGCCAGATGCTGCGCCTGCTGGGCTTCTGTCCGCGGGACGGGGAGCGGGAGGACGCCGCCCGGCGGCTCATCCGGGCTTACAGCGCCGACGCCTTCACCGGCATCCATCCCGACGATCTGGAGCGGGTCCGCCGGACCTTCCGGGAGCATTTCACGTCGGATTCCTTCGTCATCGACAATTACCGGACGCTGGACTCCGGAGGAAAATACCGCTGGATCAAGGAGGAGGTGCGCCTGCGGGAGATCACGCCGGAGCACAGGGTATTCTACGCCACCTACCACGACGTCAGCGAGGAAGTGCGCCTGACCGCCCAGCTGACTGCCCAGCTGGAGTCCGAGAAGCGGCTGCGCATGGAGGCCAGCGCCGCCAACGCGGCCAAAAGCGACTTCCTCTCCCGCATGAGCCACGACATCCGCACCCCGCTCAACGGCATCATCGGCATGACCTATCTTGCCCGGCAGCAGGAGAATCCCCCCCGCACCGAGGACTGCCTCGCCAAGATCGACACCTCGTCTCAGTTTCTGCTGGGACTCATCAACGACGTGCTGGATATGTCCCGGGCCGAGAGCAGCCGCATCGAGCTGCACCCCGAGCCCTATTCCGTCAAAGATTTCAACGCCTATCTGGAGGCCGTGATCCGTCCGCTGTGCGCCGAGAAAAACCAGAGCTTCCTGCTGGATGAGACGGCGGCCGCCCCCGGCCGCGTGGCGATGGCGGACAAGCTGCGGCTCAACCAGATCGTATTCAACCTGCTGTCCAACGCCGTGAAATACACGCCGCCCGGCGGCACCATCACCTACCGCATCCGAAGCCGGACGACCGACGGCGGCAGGATCGCCGTGGATCATGAGATCGCGGACAGCGGCATCGGCATGAGCGCGGAATTTCAAAAGGTCATGTTCGAGCCCTTCACGCAGGAGGGCCGGGAGGACAGCTGGGAGCGCCGCGGCACCGGTCTGGGGCTTTCCATCGTCAAAAAGCTGGTGGAGCTGATGGGCGGCTCCATCTCCGTGAAGAGCCGCATCGGGCAGGGCACCACCTTTTTCCTGCATCTGGAATTTGACGCCGCGCCGGCGGAGGCGATCCGCCCCGCTCCGCGGGAAACCGCCGCCTCTCCGCGGGGAGACGGCGCGTTCCGGGGCCGGCGGGTGCTGCTGTGCGAGGATCAGCCGCTGAATCAGGAGATCACCAAAACCCTGCTGGAGCAGGAGGGCGCGGCTGTGGAGATCGCGGAAAACGGCCGGGAGGGCCTGCGGCGGTTCACCGCCTCTCCCCCGCACTATTTCGACGCGGTGCTGATGGATATTCGCATGCCCGTGATGGACGGCTTCGAGGCCACCCGGGCCATCCGGGCTCTGGACCGCCCCGACGCCGGCACTGTTCCCATTCTGGCCATGACCGCGGACGCCTTTGCCGACGACGTGCAGCGGTGCATCGAAGCCGGCATGAACGCGCATCTGTCCAAGCCCGTGGACCCGGCACTCCTGACCCGGACGCTGTCGGAGCACATGGCTCACACAAAGGAGGAACCCGCAAATGGATGAACAAAATACCCACCGGGCCAGCGCGTCCATGATCGACGCCATCAACAAGCTGCCCACCATTTCCGTCACCTTCCGCGCCGAGACGGGCGGTACGCTGCGGGCGGTCAACTTCTCCGACGGATTTTGCCAGATGACCCGCTGCACCAAACAGGAGGCGTGGGATTTCTACACCTCCGGCAGCGCCTTCCGGGACGCGTTTTTCCGGGACAATCAGGAGCTGCTCGCCTATTACCGGACGCATCGGAACGACACGGAGCCCGCCGCCTTCACCTATCAGATATCCCTCCCTCACGGCGGGAACCTGTGGGTCACGGTCCGGTTTTACAGCTTCAACGCCGAGGATGGGCGGTATGTCTACGTGGTGTTCTCCGATGTGGACGAGCTGAAGCGCCACGAGCTGGAGCTGCAGGAGCAGTACCGCTCGGCGCAGTCGTTCATGGACTCCGTGGCCGGCACCTATATGGTGGTGCGGCGGTGCAACCTCACCCGGAACCGGGTGGAGGCCATCAGCGGACTGGAGCCCCTCAGCGCCGTGAGCCGGGAGACCGGCTACGATGATTCCATCCGGGTGCTGCTCACCTATATTCCGGAGGAGCAGGACCGCCGGGAGTGCGCCGTCTACTACGACCGTCAGGCGCTGACGGCGGCCTTCGAGTCCGGCACCACCGCCGTGACCAGGGATTATCAGCTCTGCAGCGAGGACGGCTCCGCCAAATGGGTGCGCAGCACCATTCACCTCACCCGCCGCCCCGGCAGCGGCGATCTCATCGCCTTCAGCACCGTCCGGGACGTGGACGGAGAAGTCATCAGGGAAAAACTGGCCAACCGCATCGTGGACTTCAATTACGACACCGTGGCCTACTGCGACCTGCGCTCCCGGAGAATGTTCCTCCGCACGGCCAAAAGCCAGCCGGAGGACAATTCCGGGTGGCTGCCGTATCAGGAGGCCGTGGATTGCGCCGCGGCCCATGTGGAGCCGGCGCAGGAGCAGGAGTTCCGCCGCGGGATCGAGCTTTCCCACATTCTGGAGGCGCTGAAGGAAAGCCCCGTCTGCACGCTGTACTACACCCGGCGGGAAACCCGGGACGACCTGCCCGGCTGCCCCCGGCGGCAGATGAAAAGCGATGTCTTTTATCTGGACGAGCGGCACAGCACGCTGGTGTTCCTGCGCTCCGACGTGACGGAAATCTTCGAGCACGACCGGGAGACGCGGGAGCAGATGGCCGGAGCGCTGGTGGCCGCCAAGCAGGCCAGCGCAGCCAAGTCCAACTTCCTCTCCCGCATGAGTCATGAGATCCGCACGCCGCTCAACGCCATCATCGGCATGGACGCCATCGCCGCCCAGTCCGTTTCCGACCCGGAGAAGACCGCCGACTGCATCGCCAAGATCGGCCTGTCGGCCCGGTATCTGCTGAGCCTCATCAACGACATTCTGGATATGTCCCGCATCGAAAGCGGCAAGATGCTGCTGAAAAACGAGCCCTTCCTGTTTTCCGAGTTCATCGCAGGGGTCAACAACATCATCTACCCCCAGGTTCGGGCCAAGGGCATCGACTACGAGTGCACGGTGTCCAACGAGGTGGAGGACTCCTACGTGGGAGACGAGATGAAGCTGCAGCAGATTCTGGTCAACGTGCTGGGCAACGCCGTGAAATTCACGGCCAGGGGGAAAATTTCGCTGGACGTCAGCGTTTACGCACGGGAGGGCAATCAGGAAAAGCTGCGCTTCATCGTCAACGACACCGGCTGCGGCATCGCGGAGGAAAACCTCGGCCGGATTTTCGACGCGTTTGAGCAGGTGGAAACCTCCACCACCTCCGTGTTCGGCGGGACGGGGCTGGGCCTCGCCATCACCAAAAATCTGGCTGTGCTCATGGGCGGCAGCATCTCCGTGCGGAGCATCCTGGGCGTGGGCAGCGAGTTCACCATCGACATTCCCCTGACCGCGGACGAAACCGTGGCCAAGCCCTGCGCGCCCCTGCCCAGCCTGCAGAATCTGCACACCCTGATCGTGGACGACGACCTGCTGATCTGCGAGCAGACCCAGACCATCCTGCGGGAGATCGGCATGGTGGGCGAATGGGTCACCAGCGGACTGGAAGCCGTCAGCCGCGTGCGCAGCCGCTTTGACCGCGGCGGGCACTACGATTTCATCCTCATCGACTGGAAGATGCCGGACATGAACGGCATCGAGACCACCCAGCGGATCCGCCGGATCGCAGGGCCCGACGTGACCATCATCATCATATCTGCCTACGACTGGCAGTCCATCGAGGCCGAGGCGCGGGCCGCCGGAGCCAACCTGATGGTCTCCAAGCCGCTGCTGAAATCCACGCTGGTGTCCGCCTTTGAACGGGCGCTGGGCGCGGAGCGGGAGGCAAAGGCGGAGCGGCCGGAGTTCGATTTCACAGGCCGGCGCGTTCTGGTGGCGGAGGACAACGAGCTCAACGCCGAGATCGCCAGAACGCTGCTGGAGAACAAGCACTTCACCGTGGAGACGGCGTCCAACGGCCTCAGGGCCATGGAGAAATTCGTGCAGAATCCGGAGGGCTACTACGACGCCATCCTGATGGACGTGCGAATGCCCATGATGGACGGGCTGCAGGCCACGGTCAATATCCGGCACTGGAACCGGGACGACGCCAGAACCATTCCCATCGTGGCCATGACGGCCAACGCCTTCGACGAGGACGTGGAAAAGAGCCGGGCCGCCGGCATGAACGCCCATCTCTCCAAGCCCATCGACCCGGAGCTCCTGTTCGGCACCCTGTTCCGGCTGCTGGAAAAGGAGACGTAACCCGGTCGCCCGGCGCCGGGGCGGCACCTCTCCGCCCCGTTTTCCTGCCCTGCGGGCGCGCCTCCGGAGGGAGGCGCTGCACCGTGAGGGACGGCTCTCCCGGAGGCGCCGGGATTATGCAAAACGCCCTGTTCCCGTGAGCATCGCGGGAGGAGAAAACCCGCCGGCCGGTGCCGGCATCCGGCGGTTTCATCACCGTATGGACGCCCTTTCACCGCCCCTCCCCGCGCCGGCGCGAAAACCGCGCCCGCCATGACCGCGGACGCGGCGGAGGCGACCGTCCCCCGGCGGAGGCCGGCGTGAACGGCTGCGCCGCCGCCCCTGCGGAGCCGGACGGCTGCACGGCACGCTGTCCGGACGTCCCCCCGGCGGCCCGGAGGCACCATAACGATTTTGGCAGGCCGCAGGGGCCGTGCCGCATACAGAGGCGAGAAGATGAACAGAAAGAAAAAACTGCGGATACGCGGCGGCAAGCGGGTGCATATCGCTCTGAACGTGGGTCTGGGACTGCTTCTGGCGGTTTCTCTCCTGCTGTTCGCCTCCGCGTACCGGCAACTGAAGGCGTCTATCCAGAGCGAGCGGGCCGACTCCGTCCGGCAGATCTCGGCGCTCATCGCGGATCGGGTTTCCCGGCTCCGCCAGACCTGACTCTCAGATGGCACTGTCCTTCCAGGCGACCATGGCGCAGGAGGAGTCGCACATCCGAAGCCGCAGCATGGAGACCTCGCTTCGTATGCGGCTCGACGGCGGACTTCCATTGACGCCGAAGCTTCTGGGGTATTCCCATGATGCAAATGGAAAATTGGTCATTAACCCAGATGAGCAGTCAACGGTAAAGCTCAGCTCCTTGATGTTGGCTTCCTGCGGCATATTGCCCGACAGCGCCTGATTGAGTGCCTCGTCCGGCGTGTCGAAGGACACCTCCGCCGTGCCATAGGCGAGAAAATACGGTGCGGGCCTT